>MDSZ01059473.1_pt1 | contig 12008 bp, 9 predicted proteins | sample 811201 | NCBI WGS metagenome assembly MDSZ01 (sample SAMN05326647, study PRJNA326480) | marine metagenome | isolation source: seawater | place: Indian Ocean: North | collected 2010
CTGGTTGTCGAGGCCCCGGGCCGTCCGCTGGAATTCACTGTCCTGCGCGATGATGTGCCGCTTACCCTGACGGTTACCCCGCAGCCGCGGTTTAACGAGCAAATGCAAATCTATATCGGGCTTCTGGGGGTGAAATCCACCACTGGCGGGACGCGTGAAAGACTGTTGCCCGGAAGCGCTCTTGTGACGGCAAGCGCGGACGCCTTCCGGATGTCGGTGATGATTCTGCGAGGGCTGGCGCGATTTGGCCGGGGCGAAATTCAGGCTGGCGAGGTGCAAGGGCCGGTCGGGATTGCCAAGATATCCGGCTCGGCCCTGCAACAGGGGCTGATTCCTTTTGTTCTTCTGACCGCCGTGATTTCGATCAATCTTGGTCTGATCAATCTGCTGCCAATTCCTGCCCTTGACGGCGGTCATCTCGCCTTTTTCCTGTATGAAGCGCTGTTTCGCCGCCCACTTCCGCTTGCGGTGCAAGGCATCCTGCTGCGTGGGGGTATTTCCATCCTCTTGGCGTTGACGGTTGGGCTTGTCGTATTCGATGTGGCGCGATTGTTCAGCTGATCCGGATATCACCGAGGGGACACCGCTCACGCCACTTCGAAATGTCTGCTTTGATAACACCTCTGTCATGGGTATAGTTTGGCAACCTGAGACGGAGGGCGACCACGATGCCGAAGCTGGCGTTTATATTCTTATGTCTTTTGGCTTTTTCACTGGCGTCCCCGCCGTCTGTTGTCGCGCAAACTGACGACAGCCAGGTCAAGATCGATGAAATTGTTGTCACTGGCAATAAGCGCGTCGCTGCCGGCACTGTGCTGTCCTACCTGCCCGTTCGGGTCGGTGACCGGGTCACGCGCGGGTCACTCAGCATTGCGCTGGAACGGTTGTTCGAGACCGAGCTTTTCAATGACATCGACATCGCGCTCGATGGCGCTGTCCTGACCGTCAGTGTTGTTGAGAATCCGATCATCAACCGCGTCAACATCGAAGGCAATGACGCGCTGTCTGACGAGAGGCTCCTAGAAGTTCTGGATATCCAGCCGCGCCGTGTCTACACGCGAAGACTGGCGCTAGAGGCGACACAGCGCCTGATTGAAATTTATCAGGCCAGCGGGCGTTACGCCGCTGTTGTCGAGCCGCAGATCATCGAGCTTGACGAGAACCGGGTGGATCTGGCTTTTGTCGTGGATGAAGGGCCGCTGATCAAGATCAGCAGGATCACCTTCACCGGAAATGAGCGCTTTTCGGACAATGCCCTGAAGAGAACCATTTCAAGCCGCGAGCGAAAATGGTTCGCGATTTTCTCGACAAGCGACAAATATGACGAGGCGCGTCTCGATTATGACATCCGTCTTCTGCGCCAGTTCTATCTGTCGCGCGGCTATGCCGATATTGAGGTGACGCGGGCCCAGGGCGGCCTTCTTCCCGACCGGACGGGCTTCGCAGTGAATTTTCTCCTTGAAGAAGGGCAGCGCTACAAGGTCAACAAGGTCAATGTCAGCAGCGAAATCGAGAATGTGAATACTGACGAGCTTGCGGCAATGTTCGTGTTTGGCGATGACGGCTGGTATGACGTGCGCGCCCTCGAGCAGGGGTTGCTCGATCTGACCAACAAGCTCGGCAGCCTTGGTTATGCCTTTGTAAATGTTGACCCGGAAGTTCTGACTGACCCGGAAAGCGCCATGCTTGACATCAATGTGAGTGTCGGCAAGGCCAGAAAGAATTTCATCGAGCGCATTGAGATCGTGAACAATGTCAGGACCAAGGATTCTGTCATTCGTCGTGAATTCGAGCTTGTCGAAGGTGATGCCTTTAATCAGGTGAAGCTTGACGAATCCATCAGGAACGTCCGCAACCTCGGGTTCTTTTCCGATGTTTCGGTCCGCAATCTTGTCGGTAGCAGTGACGAGCAGACCATCACGGAAATGACGGTGGAAGAACAGTCAACCGGTGAGCTGTCGATCGGCGTCGGCTATTCCTCGCTCGAGAAGACAAGCGTGTCATTCGGCATTGATGAACGTAATTTCCTGGGAAGTGGAAGAGCTCTTGCGCTGTCACTCGATTTTTCGCAAAGCCGGTCCAACTTCCGGGTGGGTGTGGCGGAGCCCTATCTTTTTGGCCGCAACCTGACAGGACGTGCCGGTCTTTTCAATCAGCGTACCAAACAGAGTTCCGTTACGATCAACAAAACGGGCTTCGACCTCGGCATCAGCTTTGATGCGGCGAAAGATTATTATCACGGCGTTGGATATGAGCTCTCGCAGTCAAAGACAACCGAGAAATCCACAACCGCGACCTCGATCACAGGTGAAAATGGCGCAAAGATACTGACATCGGCGGCGAGCTACACAGTCGGTCAGGATCGGCTGGACAACCGCTTTGATCCAACCGAAGGCACGCTTCTTGAGCTTCGTCAGGAACTGGCCGGTATCGGCGGGGACGCCAAATATTACAAGGTGACTGGCCGTGCGGCCTATTACAAGCCGATCAATTTCAACACCTTCTTCTTTGGTGTGAAGGGCCGTGCAAGCCATGTCGCCGGGCTTGGTGAAAAGGTGACGCAATCCCAGCGCTTCTTCCTTGGCGGACGCGATGTCAGGGGCTTTGCCCTCAGCGGCATTGGCCCGCGTGATACCGGCTCAACGGCGGCGGTCGGCGGCAACACACTCGTCACCGGAACTGTCGAGGTTCTTTCCCGGCTTGGTATCAGCAAGGACCTCAACATGCGCTGGACACTCTTTTCCGACTTCGGCAGTGTCTGGGACACCGATTATCCTAGCGGTGTGACAGGCGCGTCTGACAAGTCGATCCGAACCTCGGTTGGCGTCGGCTTGCTCTGGGATACCGTGTTGGGGCCGCTGTCCTTCTACTGGGCGAACCCGACCTCAAAGAAGAGCTATGACAAAACCAAAACCTTCCAGTTTGCCATCGGCACACGCCTCTAGGGCTGAGATGTCACTGTTCACCAGAGCCTTGCGGCTTGCCCTGTCCTGCTTTTGTGCCAGCTGGCTTCTGGGTGCTGGCGCGGCGTTGCTGGCTGGTGGGGCGTCATCTGTTGGCGGGGCCCCCGCACAGGCGCAGGAGCAAGCCAGCGATACGGACAGTGGCGATGCCAATATGCTTGTCCGCCGGATTGGCCTCATCGACCTGGACGGTGTGATCCGCGCCTCTACCGGCACGGCAAAGGTGCGCGAATTGCTGGACAAGCAACGTTCCCTGTTCCAGCAGGAATTCGCCGAGCGTGAGGCCAGGCTTCGGCAGACCGAACGGGAACTTGCCGCGCAGCGAGGTGTTCTGGCAGATGACGTGTTCGCCGAGAAACTGTCGCAGTTTGAGGCTGATGTCGCCACCATACAGAAGGAAATCCAGTATCGCCGCGAGGCCATCGACGCCGCCTTTCAGGAAGCGCAGGCGAAACTGCGTCAGATCGCGCTAGAAATTGTCACCGAAGTGGCTGGGGAAAGGCGGCTCGACCTTGTTCTTGTTCGTGATTCGGCGCTGATCTTTGTGCCATCCCTGAACATTTCCGACGAGGTGCTGCGCCGCCTTGACGATCGCACCAAGAATGCGCGTCTCGAGGTGACAATCGATCCTCCGGCCCGGATCAGCCAGGAGTAGGGCATGGCCATCGATCGCGGTTTCTTTACAGTGACTCCACATGATGCGGGGACCATTGCCGAAGCGGCAGGCGCCAGCTTGCATGGCACGGCGGGCGTGGTGGCACAGGATGCCGCGCCGCTTTCAGAGGCGGTTGAAGGAGACCTCTGCTTCATGAATGAGGACCCCGGCGCGGAGACATTGGCGAGGTTGTCGGGCGCGGTGGTCGTCACCACCGAAGCGCTTCTCGGCCTGTTGCCACGGGATTGCGCCGGCCTTGCCTGCCCCTCACCGCGGCTTGGCTTTGCAAGGGCCATGGGTTTGATGGCGTCTGAAATTGACGCGGACAGTCCACCACGGGTGGCCGCACCGGTAGACGGGGTGCTGCTGGGGGCATCAGTTGCCATCGGAGCCAATGTGGTGATTGGCGCGGGCACGATCATTGGTGCGGGCGCGGTCATTCATCAGGGAGTCGAGATCGGCCGGAATTGCAGGATTGGTGCAAATGCGGTCCTGTCCCATTGCCGCCTTTCGGAGGCGGTCCATATCGGCGCGAACAGCGTTGTCGGCGGGGCCGGCTTTGGCTTTGAAATCACTGCTGACGGCCCGGTTGCGCTGCCGCATGTCGGGTCTGTCGCAATTGGTGCGGGAAGCCGGACCGGCGCGGGTTGCACCATTGATCGTGGTACCCTCGGTGTCACCCTGATCGGCACCAGCGTGATGATCGATAATCAGGTTCACATAGCCCATAATTGTGAGATTGGCGACCGTGCCGTGCTGGCGGCACAGGTCGGGCTTGCTGGCGGTGCGGTGATTGGTGAGGCCGCCATGCTTGCCGGACAGGCAGGGGTCAGCTCACAGGTCAGCATCGGCAAGGGTGCCATCGTCATGGGACAGTCGGGTGTGACAAAGGATGTCCCCGACAGCACCACCGTTGTCGGTTTCCCGGCAGAAGAGGCCGGCAAGGTCTGGCGTGAACGCGCTGCCCTGCGCCGGCTGTCGGGCGCATCTCGCAAGAAGGAAGGTTAGTCATGGAAGAGACGATTACCGAACTTGATATCGACCAGATCCGGAAACGTATTCCGCACCGGCCACCGATGCTGCTGATTGAGCGCGTCGAGCAGATCGTGCCTGACGAAAGCGCCGTCGGCATCAAGATGGTCAGTGTCGGTGAACCGTTCTTTGCCGGGCATTTTCCCGACTACCCGATCATGCCCGGCGTTCTGATTGTTGAGGCCATGGCCCAGACAGCCGCCTGCATGGTCAGCGTGACGCTTGGCGGTGATACCGAAGACAAGCTTGTGTTCTTCACCACCATCGACAAGGTGAAATTCCGCAAGCCGGTGCGCCCCGGCGCGTTGCTGAAGCTTCATATCGAGAAAATCAGCTCCAAGGGCCCTCTCTGGAAATTCAGGGGGGTCGCCACCGTCGATGATATGTGTACATCCGAAGCCGAGTTCGCCGCGATGATCGTCGACCCGCAACGCTGATGCCCGTTTTGCCAGTGAAAGACCCCGTATCATGCCTGTGACCATCCATCCGACCGCGATCGTCAGTGAGAAAGCCGCGCTTGGCGAGGATGTATTTGTCGGTCCGTTCTGCATGGTCGGCCCCGACGTCACGCTTGGCGACCGGGTTCATCTGCACGCGCATGTGGTCATCGAAGGGCGCACAAGCCTTGGGGCCGACAGCGAAGTGTTTCCCTTTGCCGTTCTTGGCCATCCGCCGCAGCATACGCGTTTCGCCGGCGAGCCATCGACCCTCGAGATTGGCCATCATTGCACCATTCGCGAACATGTCACCATGCACCCGGGTACCGCCATCGATGCCATGAAGACGCGTGTCGGCAACCATGGCATGTTCCTTGTCGCCGCGCACGTGGCGCATGACTGCGTTGTCGGCGACCATGTCATTTTTGCGAACAACGCCTCGCTTGGAGGACATGCCAAGATTGGCGACCATGTGATGATGGGCGGCTTTGCGACGGTGCAGCAATGGTGCCGTGTCGGCGACCATGCCATGGTGGCGTCGCAGTCGGCTGTGGATAGTGATGTCATTCCCTTTGGCATCGCAGTGGGAAACCGGGCCTGCCTCACCGGGATCAATGTTATCGGCCTTGGCCGTCGTGGCTTCAGCGAGGACAGCATCACCACCTTGCGAAACCTCTACCGGACCCTGTTCCGGGGCAAGGGCGTTTTCAGTGACAGACTTGCCGCCGCGCGCGCCGAATTCGCCGGCAGCGATGAAGCGGCCGCAATGTTCGCTTTCCTTGATCAGGCCGGCCGAAACGGCGTTTGCCAGGCGACATCAAGGAACGGGGCGTGATGGCACGGCTGGCGGTGATTGCGGGGCAGGGCATGCTTCCCGTCACGCTGGCAGACCAGGCCCGCCGCCAGGGCGAGGACGTGGTCGTGTTCCGCATTGCCGGGCAGGCGGATGCCGATTTCTCTGCCTTTGACGGGGACGAGGTGCCGCTAGGCGCTGTTGGCCAGACCCGTGACAGGCTTGTCGAGGCGGGGTGCGATCGGGTGGTGATGGCCGGCAAGATCAGGCGCCCCTCCCTTGCGCAGTTGAAGCCCGACGCGGCGGCCGTCAAACTTCTGGCAAAGGCTGTGGGGCGGGGGGATGATGCGCTGCTTCGGGCTATCAGTGACTATCTTGCCGATGCCGGCATTGAAACCCTGTCGCCTGATGTCTTTATGCCGCAGGCGATGATGCCGGATGGCCTTCAGGCCGGCCAGCTTGACGCGGCGGCGCGCGTTGATGTGGATCGCGGTGTCGCGGTGCTGGATGCGCTTGGCGCACATGATGTCGGGCAGGCTGTTGTGGTGCAGGATGCGCGCGTTATCGCCATCGAGGCGGCGGAAGGTACCGACGAGATGCTGCGACGGGTGGCGGCCCTTCTTGACCCGTCAGGCCCGCCTGCGGTGTTCGTCAAGCGGCGCAAGGCGGGACAGGATACGCGACTTGATCTTCCGGTGATTGGCGCTGACACCATTCGCAATGCCGCCACGGCCGGAATCGGCGTCATAGCGCTGGAGGCGGACGGCGTTCTGCTGGCCGGTGAACCGGACAGTCTCTGGCGGTTGGCCGGCGAAAAGAAGATGACGGTGGTCGGCATTTGATCGCCCCGGTCTTTATTCTGGCTGGCGAGCCATCGGGTGACAGGCTTGCGGCCAGCCTGATGAACGCCGTGAACAACGCTTGGGGTGCCCAGGACTGGATCGGTGTCGGCGGCCCGGCCATGCAGGGCGAAGGCCTTCGAACCGACATCGACATGGATGCGCTGACAATCTTCGGCTTTGGCGCGGCGCTGGCCGCCTATCCGCGTCTGTCGCGCCTTGCCGACCGGCTTGTCGACCGGGTGATGGCGGCGCGTCCGCGGGCCGTGATCACCGTCGATGTGAAGGGCTTCTCCCTTCGTTTTGCCGCCCGTCTCAAACGCCGCATGGCATCGGCCGGGTGGAGCGCGCCGATTATTCATTGCGTGGCGCCGACCGTATGGGCCTGGGGCGCCTGGCGTCGCCATCGTGTGGCACGGTCTGTCGACGGATTGCTGTGCCTGTTTCCCTTCGAGCCTGACTGGTTCACACAGCTTGGTGTGAAGACAGCCTTCATCGGCCATCCTGAAGCCTTCAATCCGGCCTATGATTCGCCGCGGCGGCCCGATCCTGACGTCCCGAAGCATCTTGTCCTGCTGCCGGGAAGCCGTAGATCCGAAATCCGTCATATCCTGCCGCCAATGCTGGCGGCGCTTGGCGGCTTGCAAGACAGACATCCCGGCCTGACCGCCAGCATCCCGACCCTGCCACCTCTTGCCGCCGGCATTGAAGCCGTCTGTGCCGCCTCGCCGGTGGCAGGCGACGTCTCGATTGACAGCGGGGACGGGGCGCTGTTCAGCTCGCTGGCGCGGGGAAATGCGGTTCTTGCAGCCTCGGGAACGGTTACGTTGCAGACGGCGCTGTATGGCGTTCCGGGGGTTGCCTGTTACGTCGCCCCGCCACTGTCGGCCTTTATCGGGCGGCGGCTTGTCAGAATGGACCGGGTGATCCTGCCAAACGCCTTGCTGGAACGTGACGTCTATCCGTTCCTGTTTCAGGAAGCGGCGACACCGGCGGCAATGATGGCAGCGCTCGACAAGGTGCTTGACGATGACGGGGCACGGCAGCGGTCGGCACGCGACGCTGCCGCGCTTCGCGACATGCTTCGTGGCGGGTCAGACCGGTTTGGGGACGGTGTTGTCTCGGCACTCACCGAATGGTTTGGCCCGCCGCCCTCCTGACGGATGGCAGCTGTTACCGATCCTTGATATCGACAAAGGGCCGCTCGGTCGGTCCGGTGTAGAGCTGGCGCGGGCGGCCGATTCGCTGCATCGGGTCGGTGATCATCTCGTTCCACTGCGCCACCCATCCGACGGTCCTCGCAACCGCGAACAGCACGGTGAACATCGATGTCGGGAAGCCCATCGCCTTGAGGATTATGCCGGAATAGAAATCAACGTTTGGATACAGCTTTTTATCTATAAAATATTGATCTTTAAGCGCCATATCTTCAAGTTCCATCGCAAGTTCAAGAAGCGGGTCCTCAACGCCCAGGTCATCAAGAACCTGATGGCATGATTCGCGAAGCACCTTGGCGCGTGGGTCGAAATTCTTATAGACGCGATGTCCAAATCCAAACAGGCGGAACGGGTCGTCGCGGTCGCGCGCGCGGTCCACATATTCCTGGATGTTATCCTTGTGGCCGATCTCGTTCAGCATGTTGAGGACGGCTTCGTTGGCACCGCCATGCGCCGGTCCCCAGAGCGAGGCGATGCCGGCCGCGATGCAGGCGAACGGGTTGGCCCCGGACGATCCGGCAAGCCGTACTGTCGAGGTCGAGGCGTTCTGCTCATGATCGGCATGGAGGATGAAGATCTTATCCATCGCGTTGGCGAGGATCGGGTTAACCACATATTCCTCGGCCGGCACGGCGAAGCACATGTGAAGGAAATTTTCGGCGTAGGACAGGTTGTTCCGCGGATAGTTGAACGGCTGGCCGAGGGAATATTTATAGGCCATCGCTGCCAGGGTCGGAATCTTGGCGATCAGCCGCCGCGAGGCGATCATCCGCTGCGTCGGGTCCTGGATGTCCGTGGAATCATGATAAAAGGCGGACAGCGCGCCGACGACACCGCACATGATGGCCATCGGGTGGGCGTCGCGCCGGAAGCCGCGATAGAAGATCGACAGCTGCTCATGAACCATTGTATGGCGGGTGATGGCGTTGTCGAACTCGGCTTTCTGTTCGGCGTTGGGAAGCTCGCCTTCCAGAAGCAGATAGGCCACTTCCAGGAAATCGGAATTGTTCGCCAGTGATTCGATGGGGTATCCGCGATGCAGAAGCATGCCTTCGTCGCCATCGATGAAGGTCAGCCCCGACTTGCACGACCCAGTGGCCCCGTAACCGGGATCGAAGGTGAACATGCCTGTCTCGCCATAAAGCTTGCGAATGTCGAGAACATCCGGGCCAACGCTACCGTCGATCACAGGCAATTCGTAGCTTGAGCCGCTGTCATTGTCGGTCAGCGTCATTGTCTTCCGGGTATCGGTATCCGCGGCCATAATCAAACTCCCCCTGACTGGCTCATGACTCGTAAACGCCAACGAAAACCTGGCCCGATGACGCGCTTTACGAAAGGGTGTTTGTTACCGTAGACCGCTAAATTTTGCAAGTTTTCCGGATGCGTGATACCGCCTCATCCGGCCCGAGAGCAGCCATCACATCGACAATTGAGGGCGATTGCCTGGTGCCGGTGAGGGCGGCGCGAAGGGGCAGCCCGACATCCTTCATTTTGAGGCTGTTTTCCGACAACCACGTCTTGAGAAAATCCTGAAGTCCGCCAGCGTCCCATGGCCCGGCTGGAAGCGCACCAACCAGCTTGCCAAGATGGGCGTGGGCCGACTCGTCGAGAATCCCGGCGGCATCCTCCTTCATCTCCGGCGCGCCATCATGAACAAGAAAGCCGATGGCGGCGGCGATGTCGTGATGTGTCTTGGCGCGTTCCTTGAGAAGCGGCATCAGTCTGATCACCCGTTCCCGCGCCTGCGGACTGGTCGGTGCGGCAAGGCCGGACACCATCTCCCACAGGGCGGTATCATCCATGGCGCGCAGGTAATGGCTGTTGATATCGGCCAGCTTGTCCATGTCGAATCTCGCCGGGGACTTGCCGACACGATCAAGGCTGAACCAGCTGACGGCGTCGGCGCGGCTGATGATCTCGTCATCGCCATGGCTCCACCCCAGGCGAAGAAGATAGTTCACCATCGCATCCGGCAGGAACCCCATCTCGCGATAGGCATCGACGCCAAGTGCGCCATGCCGTTTTGACAGTTTCGCGCCGTCCGCTCCATGGATCAGCGGGATATGTGCGAAGACCGGCACATCCCATCCCATGCCGCGATAGACCATCGCCTGGCGGAAGGCGTTGTTCAGATGGTCGTCGCCGCGGATCACATGGGTGACGCCCATGTCATGATCATCGACAACAACCGCCAGCATGTAGGTTGGCGATCCGTCGGCGCGCAGGATGACCATGTCGTCAAGCTGCTGGTGCTGTACCGTAACAGTACCCTGTACCGCATCCTCGATGGTCATGGCGCCGTCGTCGGGCATCTTCATGCGCACAGTGAACGGGGCGGCGGGATGGTCGCCGCGGTCCCGCCAGGGTGACCGCACCGGCTTTCCCTTGCTGCGCGCGGACTCGCGAATGGCATCCAGTTCGTCATCCGACAGGAAGCAGCGATAGGCCGCGCCAGCCTCGACAAGCTGCATCGCCACCTCGGCATGGCGCGCGGCCTGGGCAGACTGGCTGACGGCGGGCGCATCGCCCTCCAGCCCCAGCCATGACAGCCCGTCATGAATGGCGTCGATCGCCGCGGCTGTCGACCGGGCCCGGTCGGTGTCCTCGATCCGCAGCAGGTAGCTGCCGCCATGGTGGCGCGCGAACAGCCAGTTGAACAGCGCCGTCCGTGCCCCGCCAATATGCAGGAATCCAGTCGGTGACGGGGCAAAACGGGTGACGACATTCATGGTCTGTTAAGGCCTCGCTGTTAGGCTTGCGTGCAATGATGACGGACAGGAGTGGTGCGCGGTCGTCGCCTGTTCCGGCCTGTCCGGAGTCTGCCCGCATCCTAAGCAAAGCCCATCCCAAAGGCGAGGGGAAACAATCATCACGCCACCCTCTGTCACACTTGTTCCGGAACGCCGCATCCTTGTCTACGTCATGGCGATGATAGCCGGCATTACGCTTGCTGCCGCCTTTGCTTCGGTGACAGGCGGGGTTGCGCTCGCGGTGGCCGTGATAGCGGCGATGGCGGCATGGGTGGCGGTTCGTGGTCGGATCGGTGGGCGGCATCTCGGCCAGTGGCATTTCGCGGTTGTCATGCTGGCCTGGGGCTCCGCCGGCATGGAAGCGGGCTGGTGGCAGCTTGGCAAGGCAGCGCCGGCCATTGATCGGGGACTGTCGGTCGAACTCGCCGGCATGGTGACGGCTGTTGACGGGCGCCTTGATGACAGGCTGCGGGTCTGGCTGGCTGTCAGCCATGCCTCGAAGGGCGAGGACAGGCTTCGCCAGCATCTTGTCAGGCTGTTGGTCAGGCCGCGGGAACTGATCCCGCTTGTCGGCAGTCATGTGAGCCTGTCGGCGCGGATTTATCCGCCGCCACCGCCTGTTCTGCATGGCGCGCGCGACCACGGGGTACAGGCCCGCATCCGCGGCGTTGTCGCCAGCGGCTATGTGACGGCCGTCCACAGCGTCACCGCGACCGATCTTGCCGCCGCGCCGTTCCCGATCCGGCTTGGCGCGCTGCGACAGGCGCGGGCCGACAGGATCGCCGCCGGCATGACCGACCCGGCAGGGGGGATCGCCGCCGCACTTCTGATCGGGGACAGGCGCTATGTCAGCACCGCCACCTATGAGATGTTCCGCCAGTCGGGGCTGGCGCATCTTCTGGCCATTTCCGGGCTTCATATGGGGCTTCTCTGTTTCGGGGTGATCGGCTTTCTGCGGGCTGTGATGGCGTTGTGGCCGGTTCCGGCAAGCCGGGTTCCTGTTCACAAATACGCCGCCCTTGCCGGCATCGCTGTCGGGCTTGCCTATCTGCTGCTGTCGGGGCTGTCGGTCAGCGCCATCCGCGCCTTCCTGATGGCTATGCTGATCCTGGCCGCCTGGCTTGTGGACCGGCTCGGCCTGACGCTTCGCAATGTCGCGCTCGCCGCCGGGGTGATCCTGCTGGTGAATCCCTATGCGCTGTTCAGCGCGGGATTCCAGCTGTCTTTCGCCGCCACCACGGCACTTGTCATCTGGTTTGAAACATGGCGCCACCGCGCCGTCCGGCAGGACGGTGGAGGCGCGGGACGGCCGATTAGCC
>MDSZ01085447.1_pt1 | contig 12008 bp, 7 predicted proteins | sample 811201 | NCBI WGS metagenome assembly MDSZ01 (sample SAMN05326647, study PRJNA326480) | marine metagenome | isolation source: seawater | place: Indian Ocean: North | collected 2010
CAACCAAATCAAAGTGACCATCAGGCCAAATGCAGCCCTCCACTCCAATTGCTTTGGTGCTCCTCTTTGAACGCCCTTTTCGATGAAGTCGAAATCTGCCACTAGGCAGAGGGCACCTATGCCAATAACAAACAGAGAGAAGGCAATTCCCATAGGGTTCGCGTCATGGATGATTGGGACGTCGAACAGACCGGTGACCCAACCCAATAATGAGATGATGTAAATCAGCATTATTGCCGATAGGCAAGAGTAGACGGCGATTGCGAGATTCCTGTCCCATCTAATCAGTCCTGCCCTGTAAATCGCAATCATGGTAAATAGGACTGTGAATGTCAGCAGGGCGGCGAAAATTCCAATCCCAGGTATGTCCAGAGCAACCTCGTAAATCCAAGTAAGTCCACCGATTACCAATCCCTCAAGCGCGGCATAGGTACAGATTAGCGCGGGGTTTGTCGAACCAGAAAAAATAACAATCAATGCTATTACTATACTTCCCAAGAAACCGAGATAGATCAAAGGGGCGAATTCGGGCATGGAGAAAGCTGTGGCCAAGGCCGTAGTCGTGGTGATAAGCAGGAGAAGACCCGTCTTCTCCGAGACCCCCTCCATGGTCATCATGTTAGAATCGTAGTTATCCCACCAAGATGTGTTCTGGTATGAGGATTTATGGAAAGTCGAGTCGCTTAGGGAGGGGTTGCCTGATCTATACATCGAATCCCGGTTTTAGTGGACCTTCTCAAGGGTTGGGTCGATTTGAGTCAGACCATTCCAATAAGGTGTCTTCCAGTGTAACTGCCGGGTTCCCTAGCGACCACATCTGGGGTTCCGGCGACCACTACTTCTCCTCCGTGCTCCCCGCCCTCTGGACCCAGATCGATGATCCAATCGGCACACTTTATGACGTCGAGATGATGCTCGATCACGATTACGGTGTGCCCGTTTCGTCTTAGCCTAAGTAGGACTTCGATAAGCTGGTGTACGTCAGATAGAGATAGCCCGGTTGTTGGTTCGTCTAGAATATAGAACGTATGTTTTCTTGGTGGTCGGTGGAGTTCTGTAGCGAGTTTGACGCGCTGTGCTTCTCCTCCGGAGAGGGTGGTTGCTGGTTGGCCTAGGCGAATGTATCCTAGACCGACATCGCGAACAGTTTGTACTATTCTGTGAATCCTAGGTTGGTTCTCGAAGAAGACGCAGGCCTCGTCCACGCTCATCTCTAGAATGTCGTGAATATTCTTGCCCTTCCACATGACCTCTAGGGTCTCTCGTGTGTACCGCTTTCCCTTGCATACTTCGCAGGTGACCCAGACATCTGGTAGGAAGTTCATCTCTAACTTTGTTGAGCCGGCTCCGCTGCAAGCCTCGCACCTCCCTCCCCTGACGTTGAATGAGAACTGTCCGGGCTGGTAACCCCTCTCCTTCGAAATCTTCGTCTGGGTGAAGAGGTCCCTGATTGGACCAAAGGCCCCGGTGTATGTTGCGGGATTCGATCTAGGTGTCCTTCCGATTGGGGATTGGTCGATTACTATCGCCTTGTCGACCATGTCCAAACCGGTTATCGAGTCCATAGCTCCGGGGGTGGAGTCGGTGCCGTGGAGTTCCCTAAGGAGAGCTGGTGCGAGGGTCTCAGTGACTAGGGAAGACTTGCCTGACCCAGACACGCCTGTTACCGCCACCATGCAACCCAATGGGATCCTGACCTGGATGTCCTGCAGGTTGTTCTGCCGGGCTCCTGAGATCTGTACCCACCTGTCCTTCTCTGGTTCGACCCTGTCGTCTGGGATTGGGATGCTTTCCCTCCCAGAGAGATAAGCAGCGGTGAGGCTCTCTTCATTCTCCAGTAACTCGTCGAAGGTTCCGTTCACGATTAGCCTGCCTCCGTCCTTTCCTGCCCTTGGACCTAAGTCAACCAGCCAGTCAGCCTGCTTCATCGTGGCCTCGTCGTGCTCAACCACGAGAAGGGTGTTTCCGAGATCAGTGAGTTCCCTTAGGGTCTGCAGCAGTCTGCCATTGTCTCTTGGATGAAGGCCGATGCTGGGTTCGTCGAGAACGTACATGACTCCAGTCAAGCGAGTGCCAATCTGAGTGGCGAGTCGAATCCTCTGGCTCTCGCCCCCAGAGAGGGTGTTTGCTCTTCGGTCCAATGTCAAGTAGTCCAGACCCACCAGTGCTAAGAAACGCAGTCTGGACTCAATCTCCTTGATTATCTCCTTCCCTATGTACATGGACCGCTCGTCAAGTTTCTGCGTAGAGCTGACAGTGACGCTTTCGGGGACTTCCCTGTCCAGTTTCTCCCATGTGTCATCAAGGCCGCCAATCCTCCAGTTCTGAACTACTGCCAAGGCCTCGAGGACGCTGCACCTTGAGATTCCTGGTAGGTTTATCCCTCCGACTGTGACCTTGCAAACGGCATCATTCAGTTTATCTCCGCGACAATTTGTGCAAGGCTCATCCGTCATGAACGAAGAAAGTCTGGACCTAGTGCGTTCAGAGCTGGTGTCCTTGTAAGTCCTAGCGAGACGAGAAAAGACCCCCTCCCAGGGTCTAGACATGGTGTAGGAAGAGCCCTTCTCAGAGTTGAACTCGAAATTTATTGCTTCGCCGCCAGACCCGTTGAGCATGATGTCCCGACTGTCCCCGTCCAGTTCCCCGAATGGGATATCGATAGGAATGCCGAAGTGTTCGCATGTCTGGGTCATCTGACTGCGATACCAACCTGACATCATCGAGCGCCTGAAAGGCCTGATGCACCCCTCTTCGACAGTCGCAGTCCTGTCTATCACTAGATCGTGCGAGAACGACCTCTCGACTCCAAGTCCTTGGCAGGTGGGGCAGGCCCCAAGGGGGTTGTTGAAAGAGAAGACTCTGGGACTCATCTCAGGAAGGAAAGAGCCGTGGGTTGGACATGCAAATTCCTCTGAGTAAGGGATAACCTCACCCTCCTCAGTCCTGAACCTCTGCTCTTCCGAGTTGTCTTCACCCGGTTTGGGAGCACTGAGGCTCTCAACTGCGACAGATCCTGCCCCGAGTCTCAAACCTGCCTCAATAGCCTCGGTAAGCCTCTGTCGATTGGGAGGAGTCAGGAGCATCCTATCTATCCGAACGTCAATGTCGTGTCTCAGGTTTTTCTCCAACCGTGGGGGGTCTTCGAAACTGGCCTCTCTTCCGTTCACCTTGCCTACTAGGTACCCTTGGTCAACCAGAGCGTTGAACAGGTCTGCGTGTGTGCCCTTCCTATTTCTGATGGTCGGGCTCCAAATCCCGATTCCGTGTCCTTCGAATCGCCAGAGAACGTCGTCCACAATTTCCTGAACGGTCCTCCGGCTAACCTCTCGGTCACACTCGGGACAGTGAGGAAGGCCGACTCTCGCCCAGAGCAGTCTCATGTAGTCCATCATCTCAGTTACTGTTGCAACTGTTGATCTGGGGTTGTGGCTTCCCTGCTTCTGATCTATACTTATGGCGGGAGATAGTCCTTCTATAGAGTCGCAATCGGGCTTTTTCATCTGACCTAGGAACTGCCTCGCATAGGAACTGAGGCTCTCTACGTATCTCCTCTGACCCTCGGCATAGAGTGTATCGAAAGCCAAGCTTGACTTGCCGGACCCTGAGACTCCTGAGATGACTACGAACTTGCCTCTCGGGATGCTTACATCTATGTCCTTTAGATTGTGGGTTCTTGCACCCTTTACTTCAATCCAACCGTCCTTGGAGAATCCGTTCTTCTTCCTGTCAGACATCGAATCACCTCTGCCGGAGTAAGCAGTCACAGCACGCTCCTTTGAATCCATGCCTGACCTGCCTTCTCAGAATACGTCGAGTGTGGTCTGCCTGCCTCGGTTCACGAACCAAGATTCATTGATGCCATCGGGCGACGAAACCCGTTGAGAAACGTGCCTTACTGCCTCAGATAGCGTGTCGAAAGCAGTGGGTTTTCTTTTCATTGCTTCCCTGATGGTTTCTCTAATTAGCCAAACTCCAACTGGAGCCCAATATCCTGGTCCAATGTCTCTCCATACCATGCATGCCCCGGAACGCCCGATTCTCTCCATGTGTTCGAGAATGGATAGTCGTGCTGCATAGTATGCACCCGTGATTGAATTTGCGTAGTCAGATCTGGGCTCAATCTCTTCCCTGTCCTCGAGAATCTTGCTAGTAGAACCCCAGACAGATTCCTTTGACCACGCCTCAAGCATTTGGAAGGCCCAAAGCCCCGGTGTCAATATTATGTGAAATCTGTTGTCTAGGTAGTTGGCCTTGTAAACCATGTACTTGTCCAGAGAAGGTAGGACTCTGATCCTATCCCATATCTGCCTTGAAAGGTAATCGTCAGTCGCAGTGATGCCCCATCTGGTTGGGACGAGTTTTCTCTTTCCCTCCCTACCTAGAAGTCCTGACGACAGCATTCTGGAGATGTGTGCCTCCCCTATTCCTGACGAGTTCAGCTCTGCCATGGCTTCATCCGCAGCTAAGTCTGTCTCGTTCGCTACTGAATCGACGCGTCTGTGAATGCTGGCATGTCCAATGGCATCGGCACTGACTAGATCACCCCTCGGTCCAAGTGGTGTGCTCATTGTGTCGAACGTAGGAGGGACTCCAATTGGAACTGGGTGGTTGAATTGCAGTTCGACATCAATAGAGCCTGAAGACATGGCGATAATCTGAGTTGCTTCTAGAATTTTGTCTGTGTCTCTAGGATTGGTGGTTGCCATTTTTCTACTCCCTGTGACAAGATTGGAGTGCCTAGCAGCAACCTCTTCTAAGGGCCTACCAAAGAGTTCTGCTGGATCTCCACTGGTCGATGGTTGGTTTTCGCAGGCCTCCGTCCAAGATACGATTGGTCCTACTCTGACATTGGGATATCCGAATCTACCCACGAAAATGGAGGGGGGGCTTAGTCCCGACAAGTCACATATTGTAGTCGGTTCATTGTGAGGGAGCCTTCTCTTCACTTCGGAAAGAAGAGGGCAAGGGGAAATTCTGCACATGCTCTTTGCCCCTCTGCAATCAATGCACTCGGGGAACACGGAATGCAATCGAAATCGGGCGCTCTTAGGGTTATGGCTCAACAAAGCCATAGGGCGTCAATAGTGTCGCCTTTATCGCAATCTTCGCCAGGAGGGAGTAGTGAGAGGCCGTTGTGAGAAACCATGCTGTGTATGTTGCCACTTCCTTGGTGGGTATTGGTTGTTCCAACCAACACATCTCCATCTTGCCTGATTGAGATTCTCCTCAAGCATATTTTTCCAGGTGCGCCTCTGAGCGAGTCCTGCATCACAACTCGAACTCGGTTTGCTAGTCTTGGCCCCGATTCATCTTCCGATCCCATACTATTGACTAACCAAGGTGCCACTAGAACAGTGAAGACGACGTGCGCGCTCACAGGGTTTCCGGGAAGGCCGAAGATTGGTTTGCCCCTCCAAGTTCCGAAAAGTGGGGGGCCTCCAGGCCTCATCAACACTCTCCAGAACCTGATGTCTCCCTCTTTCTCCATAATTTCTCTCACAATGTCCCACTTTCCCATGCTAACTCCACCACTGGTGATTATCGCATCACAAGAGTTCGCAGCATCGTCAAGAGCGTCTCTCAACTTTTCGATGCTATCTGGGATTAGATCTTGTCTCTGAGGGGACCCACCCATCTTTCTGACTAGGGCTTCAATTCCAAAAGTATTGGATTCGTAAATCCCAGCTTTAGGAAGGTCTTGGCCGGGTGGGTAGAGCTCGTCTCCGACCCCGATTACGGCTATTCTGAAAGGAACGACAGTCGGAATCTCTGCGTGACCCATCGTAGCTGCTAGTGAGACAGAGGAGGGATTCAGGAGGGTTCCTGACTTCAGAACGACACTGCCCTCCAAGAGGTTCTCCCCCCTCTTGCGAATATATCCGGGCCTAGCAGGTCCGTTTATCGTCACCATTGAGTCCTCAACCATTGAGTCCTCAACGATTACAATTGCATCGGCTCCCTCTGGAATCGGAGCTCCCGTCATGATGCTGCAGGCCTCCCCCGGACCTACCTTGGGAAGTTCTTCTGAGCCCGCTTGGCTTGTCCCAACTATCCTTAATGCGGTTCCCATTTCCTGACAGTCCGCTTCCCTAACGGCCCATCCATCCATAGCTGAGTTGTCGAACCTGGGATCGTGCACTTTGGAAGCAATGTCGGAAGAAAGAACCCTGCCAGAAGCTTCCGAAAGGGGCACTGTCTCTGAGTATGAATCTATCTTGAGTTGGTTGGCTATTTCGAGTGCCCGTTCCAAAGACACGCCTATCTCCACGTTTCTCGAGAACCGGTGGAGTTGAAGTGTCCTTCCCAAAGCGGTCCTCGTGGTTTCCACTGAGTTGGTGCTAATCGTTGTCGCGCTGTTTGCTGTTGCTGCTCTCTACTCATCAATTGGGCTGGGGGGGGCTTCTGGATATCTGGCGGTTCTTTCGGTGACTTCGTTTGCGGCATCGGAAACGATTTGGCTCAAGCAGTATGCATGGTCACTGAACATAATTGTCGCTGGAATCGCCTTTAGGCACTATCATAAATCGGGACATCACATCCGTAACCTTTCGATTCCTTTCATTTCTGCAAGTGTCCCAATGGCCGCCCTCGGAGGGTTTCTGGTGGTGGATGGTGACTTGTACAATTTATTGCTCTCTGTCGCCTTTGTCTTTGCATCATGGAGGCTGGTTTCAAGCGATGCTGGAGTCAGTGAAGTGACTCGGCCCAGCATTACCAAGGCAACTGCTGTTGGAGGTGGGATTGGCTTGGCCAGCGGGGTTATTGGGATTGGAGGAGGGATTTTCCTGCTTCCTGTACTAATGCTTGGAAGGTGGGCCACGGCGAAAGAGGCTGCTGCGACGACCTCTCTGTTTGTGTGTCTAAACTCGGTGGCTGGATTGCTCGGAGCGGGCATAGGCGGAAATTTAAGCCCGGAGCCGTCCCTCTTACTTCCTTTCTCAGGAGCAGTTCTTGTGGGGGGTTTTCTCGGATCTAGGTATGGATCTGAGGTTTCCTCACAGAGAGGAGTGAGGATGGTCTTGGTTGTGATACTGTTATTTGCCGCGTCTAAGAGGGTATTCGGAATTCTGGTTTGAAATCAAATGCTCATAACGTGCCTAACTGCATTGTGGAAAATTGCCATTCCCTCTCCTTCGCCCTGCTCGGAGTCTTCCCTGGTCCATGTTGCTCCAAGCCAAGTTGAGTGATTCGCCTCAGGATGCGGCATCAGGCCGAAAACCGTCCCTGTTGGGTCGCACACGCCGGCAATATTCCGCCAACTCTGGTTGGGTGAAATCGGATACGGTAGCGTCTCGTCGTTAGCGCTTGGGAACTCGGTAGAAGGGTCCACGTACCTCGCGACCAGCTGCCCAGACTCCGCCCACCTGTCCATTAGGTCCTGGTTGTCCGTGACAAACTTCCCCTCCCCATGCCGGACAGGGACCCTGATGCGCTTCATCCCCCTAGTCCAAATGCAGGGACTTCCAGGTTCAAACTCCAGAGTGGCCCACCTGTTCTCATAGTGGCCGCTGTCATTGAGTGCGAGAGATGCGGTCTGGGTAAGAGAGACTTCCTCATCGCCAGGCAGGAGCCCCATCTTGACAAGCACCTGAAAACCATTGCATATTCCGAGAACTGGTTTGCCGGCTCTAACGAAATCCCTGACCTGGTCCCTCAGGCCGAAGCGAAGGCGGTTCCCCATCAATCTGCCACTGCCCAGATGGTCTCCGAAGGAGAAGCCCCCCGGAATGACCATTATCTGGAATCCCGATAGTTCGGTTTCTCCAATGACTAGTCTATTGACGTGTACTCTCTCGGAAGAGGCTCCAGCCATCTCAAAGGCAGCCATTGTCTCACTTTCGCAATTAATGCCGAAGCCAGAGAGCACGGCTACCCTAGGAACCAATACTGCCACCCCCGTCTAGTGTGCTCTTCCAAGAATTCCTCAACTCGGACATCGATGCTGTCATCACTTTCAACCCGTCCCTTGAAACAAATATGGAGTCGCCCTGAGACACCTCACCCAGGTAGTGACAGCATACGCCTTGCATGGAGTTCTCGAAGGCTTCCTTGTCAGAAGGTCTGGTGCTGACTAATATTCTTCCAAGGCTCTCTCCAAAAAGAGCACCCCACTCATCCAAATCAGAGCAGTCGGACCAGAGCGGAGAGATGTCGACAGAAGCTCCCGAGTCAGATCCGAAGCAGCATTCTGCAAGAGTGACTGCCAGACCACCATCGCTACAGTCGTGAGCGCTTGATACGAGTCCTTCTCCCATGGCTTCAGCTAGAGCCTTGTAGGCGGCCAAGTTCCTCTCTGGATCTATCTCCGGAACGGATCCTCCGATGCCTCCCGTTCCAACTTCCCTGAGGTAGAATGCTAGTTCGCTGGCTCCGAGTTCCTGGTGGGTCTCCCCCACTAGGAATATTGAGTCACCAGGCCTCTTGAAGTCGGATGACACTGCCTTGCGAACATCTTTGTGATTTCCCAGTAGGCTGAAAAGTAAGGTGGGGGGAACGCTGATCTTTTCCCCCCCCAGCATCGCGTCGTTCTTCATTGAGTCCTTCCCACTAATACAAGGGAGTCGATAAGCCCTGCAAACGTCGTCCAATGCCCTGTTCGCTCGTACCAACTGGGCTAGTTTGTACCTGCCGTCTGGAGTCTTGGAAGACTCGATTGGATCCGGCCAGCAGAAGTTATCCAGACCAGCAATGAGATCTAGGTCAACGCCGACGCAGACTGCGTTTCTGAGTGCTTCGTCGACCGACGCAGCTACCATTGCATAAGAGTCGATATCCGAGTACCTGGGCGCGATTCCATTTGAGATTACGAGTCCCTGTGTGCCTCCTTGGATTGGTGCAATAACAGCTGCATCCGACGGGGCGTCATGGTTGATTCCACAGAAGGGTTTGATAACACTCTGGGCTATCACTTCGTGGTCGTAAGAACGCACCCACCACTCCTTACTGGCGATGTTTGGCCGTGCCAATAGACTTCGAAGAATGTCCCCCGTGTCTACTTCATCTAGTTCTGGTGTTTCGATTGGCATATGAACGGGAGGTTGCCATTCAGAATCGAGGTGTAGTTGGGGGCAGCCTTCGAAAAGGAATCGTATCGGAAGATGAGCGACTGGAGTTTTGCCGTGACGCACAACGAAAGCGCCTGAGTCAGTAAATTCTCCGACTGCGTTTGCCTCCACTTCGTGTAATCTAGCAAGAGCCTCGAATCTTTCGCAGTCTTTTGGTCTGACACCCACTGTCATCCTCTCTTGGGATTCTGAAACTAATATCTCCCACGAAGAGAGGCCTGCTTGCTTTAGTGGGACTTTTCCTAGATCTAGTTCCGCCCCTCCAGTTAGTTCGGCCATCTCCCCGACACTGCTGGATAAGCCACCTGCTCCGTTGTCGGTAATTACCTGAATTAGCCCTTCATCCCTAGCCTCCAGTAACATGTCTAGCATCTTCTTCTGGGTGATTGGGTCTCCAATCTGAACTGCAGAGCTTGGGCTCTCCTCTGTAAGTTCAAGACTGGAAAATGTGGCTCCATGTATTCCGTCGCTTCCGACTCGCCCGCCAACCATGTAGACAACGTCTCCTGGTTCTGGGGTCTTCACGTGGGTCTCTCTTCCATCAGGAAGATTGCGAGGCATTATGCCAACAGTGCCGCAGAATACCAGAGGCTTGCCGATATACCGCTCATCGAAAACTATAGCGCCGTTCACAGTGGGGATTCCAGACTCATTTCCACCCGATCTGACCCCCGAGTGGACTCCTCTGAAAACCCTAGAAGGATGGAAAAGACCAGTGGGAATGGTCCCAGAATAGTCAGGAGGTCCGAAGCAGAATACGTCGGTGTTTGCGATAGGTCGGGCACCGAGGCCGGTTCCGAGGATGTCCCGATTCACTCCTACGATGCCGGTGATAGCCCCGCCGAATGGATCAAGGGCGCTTGGGCTGTTATGGGTTTCCGCTTTGATGCAGACACTCCATTCGTCGTTCCAAGAGATTACGCCTGAGTTGTCATGGAATATGCTTAGCAGCCAGTCAACCTCTTCCTGAATATCTAGAGTTGGTTGCATGATGTGAGTCTTAAACAGAGAGTCGATTGTGGAGTCCTCACCGGATGTCTTGTCCATGTGCCTAATTCTTGCTGCGAAAATCTTGTGCGAGCAATGCTCCGACCATGTTTGAGCGAGGCATTCTAGTTCGGCATCGGTAGGCTTGTCTGGAGGGAGTCCTTCTTTGCTCCTAGATGCTCTAACTAAGGAATCCCGATAGTGATCTTGGATTGCTTTCATTTCATCAAGATTTAGAGCCAGAAGGCCCTTGTCGCTAATCTCAACTAGTTTGTCGTCATTGACTTCCAGATCTATGGTTTCCGGTTCTTGGAAGGTCGCTGGTGGTCTTTCTGGGAATTCTAGCTCTGGCCAATCTCCTTTCAAGCAATCTTCATTATTGCTCACGGATGCCCTTTCTATCATCGGATTGTGAAGGATTGATGCCAAATCTGAAGGTTTTATCTCCTCGGGAACACCCCAGAATGCATAAGTCCTGAATGTGGCGATTCTCGCTTCTGATTGATTTGGGAAGAGTGTGGACAGGCCGTCCAAGCCTGCCTTACCGGAGTTATCCGTCACCCCAGGCTTGAATCCAATCAGGATAGCCACCTCTGGGGGAGTGGGGAAGTCGTCAAGTATTCTTGAGTCGTTGGATCCAACTTCAATTACTGGATCTGCGAATAAGTCGTAGGTCAGAGCGTCTGCATCCGGTTGAGAAAGGCTCGATTTGACTTGGTAGCCTAGGATTACTCTTACCGAGCCAACATCGATATCGTGGTCCGCTTTCAGCATGGAGCGTACACTTTCCCCTCTGGAATCCTGAAGGCCTTCAAGATTCTTGGTGGTAACTTCGAAGAGCCTTACTCGCGATTCAGAAGACATGTTGCCACCTATGCCAGAACTGCCTCACTTACTTGCCAACCTAACCAAGCGGTAAGTGGTGCTAAGAGGTTGAAAGCAATGTAAATTAGTGCTGCTGTTGTGCTATCGGACTGCACCAGTCTAACAGTTTCGACTCCGAATGCTGACATCGTCGTGAAGCCCCCCAAAAGGCCGGTTCCAAGGAAGAGGAGAGGCTCTGATTGAAGAGAAGAAGCCATTAGTGCCCCTAGTAGGAAGGCCCCGAACAGATTCACTACTATAGTCCCCCAGGGTATGTCTGAGTCTACTTCGGTGTGCATCTCCTCTGATATAATCCAGCGAGCTACTGAGCCAATTGCCCCTCCCAACCCAACCAACACTGCTGGATGCATAGTGCTCGCGGGAACTGACGGGGCTTCATATTTCTGAGAAGGGAAAAGGCTGACATAGAGACGAGTGCGGGGGCGCATGATGAAGCCCGAAGACGCGTGGGGGGCCAGATGGCATAACTGCGCTCACCCCCTTTCGCATGAGTACATGCAATTGGCATGTGAAAAGGAATCATTGTTGGTTCTTGCAGCGGACCTGCCGACTGTTGATCAGATTGTAGAGTTAGTAGAAAAGGTAGGTGATTACGTCTGTGCTCTCAAAACCCATGTAGACATGGTCGAAGGTTTCTCGATGGAGTCCTGGTTCAGGGTTGTTCAAGTCGCTCGTTCAAAGAAGATGCTTCTTTTTGAGGACCGGAAGTTCGCGGATATTGGAAGGGTCGTACAGACTCAAATGGGGGGGCTATACGATATGCGCTCTTGGGCTGATTTGGTCACCTCCCATAGTGTTAGCGGGCCAGACGTTGTAGATGGATTAGGAGCTGCTTGGGAAGAGGTGGAAAGAATAGGCGGCGTACTTCTGCTGGCTCAGATGTCTAGTTCTGGTAACCTCCTGGATGGGTCATACAGCGATAGAACACTAAGTATTGGATCTGCTTCGCCGCACGTGATCGGCTATATCGGAAATGGGAGTTCTGGACCTGAGTTGGAGTCTCTAAGAAGTAAGGTGGGAGAAGGCAGAATGATCTGGACCCCGGGAGTAAGTCTGAGTGCCAAGGAA
>MDSZ01089260.1_pt1 | contig 12008 bp, 11 predicted proteins | sample 811201 | NCBI WGS metagenome assembly MDSZ01 (sample SAMN05326647, study PRJNA326480) | marine metagenome | isolation source: seawater | place: Indian Ocean: North | collected 2010
CAATGATAAATGGACTATAATGTTTTATCATATTGATAGATACTCTGGCACTGGAAAAGTGGAAGTATCGAACCAAATTAACGCTAAACAATTACTTAAATATTTGGAAGGTGAAAAGAAATTGAAAGGATACAAGAAAAGAAATGCACACTTTCGCTTAGAGCAAGGCATGGATAAATCATATGAAGGAAGAGCAAAATGTTCTGCCGCAAAAAAATCATTTTAAATAGGTGGTCGTCATCTTGTCGTCGTTCGGTCAATTTTTGAAATATCTAAAAAAAATTATTAAAGGCTAATCAACAACTATAGATCGCTAGGTTGAAGGCGCACGCTTGGAAAGCGTGTAAACGGGAAACCGTTTCGAGGGTTCGAATCCCTCTCTCTCCGCCAAATTATATATCCACATACAACTATTAAGAGTCTTAATTCTCAAGGTCGAATCAAATAATATTATGATAAGGGCAGTGGAGGGAGACTGAAGCTGCCTTTTTCGTTACAGTCTCTTTATTCCAATCACCTTTAATTTAGCAGTTTGTTCGATTTTTTTGATTGTTTGATTTATTCCCATAACAACTGTCTTTTTCCTTGGACCATAAGCATGAATAAGTTTTTTGTTAGAGAGAGCTACAGCTACGTGTCCCTTCCAATAAATAATATCATTTTTTTTTATCTTCTTGAATTTTATATTTTTCTTAAAAAATTTTACCTGATCTTTGGCGTCTCTTGGGCAAAATTTGTTGTTAAAATTTAAAAAAATTTGAACTAAAGCAGAGCAATCTATTCCTTTAAAAGATTTTCCACCCCACTTATATTTAATATTTTTAAAAATAGATATATTTCTAAAAGGGTTTTTTTCCTGATAATTGATTGGTTTTAAATCACTTTTGTATATCCATCCTTTCGAAAATCTAAAAAATTTTTTTTTATTTTCTAAAACTCTTATTTTTGAACCAAAAGATATCTCGCTCATTTTTTTATTCTTATTAGGAAACTTAAAAATTTTTGATTTTAATACTTTAACTTTATGTGTGGGTTTAATAAATTTACTAAATTTCTGGCTCTTAATATAACCTTTATAACCATCTTCCTTAATTTTTATTTTTAACCACTTTCTACTTCTTCTTGTAATTGAGAAACTTTCTCCATAAATCATTTGTGTTACGATTTCAGATTTAATCGAAGGTTTTTTGTATAGATTCGTATAAATAAGATTATTTGTTAAATACCTAGTCATTCAATTTAAGCTTGTCTTTTATCATATAAAGAAAAATAAGTGACGGTATTACCATTACTGCTGTAATAATAAAAAATATTCCCCAATCTCCATTTAACCAATCAACTAAAGCTCCGGAAGATGCAGCCAAAGTAGTTCTTCCTGCTGTTCCAATAGAAGCAAGCAAAGCATATTGAGTAGCTGTATAAGTTCTGTCTACAAGCATTGATATAAAAGCGACAAATGCTACTGTCGCAAAAGCAGCAGCCATATCATCAAAAATTACTGCTACAGCAAATAAAATTTCAGATTTTCCTGACCAAGCCAGTAAAGAAAATAATAGATTTGTTGAAGCCATTAATATTCCTGATACAAACATAGCTTTTATAACTCCAGAACGAATTGCAAAAAGTCCCCCTAGCAAAGTGAATATAACAGTTGTAACCCATCCAAGTCCCTTTGAATATAAAGCGATATCTGACTTAGTAAATCCTATCTCTTTATAAAAAATTACTGACATTCTTCCTAAGAAAGCCTCACCAATTTTAAAAAGAAAAACAAAACCTAAAATTGCTATTGCGATTTTAAAACCATTTTTTTTGAAAAAACTTATTACAGGACCAATTATAGTACCTGTTGACCAAGCTATAATTTTTGTAAAGATATTTGAAGTTCCTAATTTACCTTCAATAATTTTATCAGTTTGTCTTTGACTTTCTGCTCTATCAGTCGGCGGAGGTTCATTAATAAACATAAGACCAATGTTGCAACCAATTATAAGTATTCCTAAAATTAAAAAAGTAACTTGCCAATAGTTTTCAAAACCAGCTTTCTGAAAAAACTCAGCTGAATTTAGTGCTACAACACCACCTAATTTATAGCCAGTCCACCAGCCAACAACAGCCATTGCTGCACCAGCTTGCATCGATTTTCCCTCATGCTCGCCAATTTGCTCAATTCGCAACGCATCAACAGTTATATCTTGAGTAGCAGATGCAATTGCAATTATTAAGCCAATACTAATAACTAAAGCTAAATTTGTGGTTGGATTTATTAGACTCCAACAAATAAGACAAGTTAAGATCATAGTTTGCATCGAAATTATCCACCCTCGTCTATGCCCAACTTTTTCAGTCAACCAAGGAACTCTAATTCTATCTATAATTGGAGCCCATAAATAATTAAAAGCATAAACAGCAAAAATTAAACCTGCCCAGCCAATAGTGCTCCTACTTAAACCATCTTCTTTTAGCCAAAGGCTAAGACTACTTCCTATTATAACCCACGGAAAACCACTAATTGCACCAAGAAGAAGAATTTTTATCATTCTTCTATCAAAATATACTTTAAAAGTTTCTGACAATGATTGTTTTTTTTCAATCTCCATAATTAGTTTCTCCAAAAAGAGGGGAAAAATAAAACTAAAACTGCGAAAAGTTCTAATCTACCTAACAACATTCCAACTGCAAGAATCCATTTTGAAAGCTCAGGTATACTTTTATAGTTTCCATTAGGCCCAATTACATCCCCTAAACCAGGACCAACATTAGAAATCGCACTTGCCGCACCTGATATCGATGTAATAAAATCCAAACCACTTATTGATAAAAGCATAGCAATAATTAAAAAGATAAACAGAAATGTAAAGATAAATATTATTATTGAATTTATAAAATCATCGGAAATTTTTTGATTATTATATTTCGTTATTATAACACTGTTTGGTGAAAGTAATTTTTTAATTTGATTTTTTAAAAAAATTAAAAGCATTTGTAACCTAAATATCTTAATCCCACATGCTGTAGAACCTGCACAACCTCCTATAAACATAAGTAAAAGAAAAAATATTAGTGAAAATTTTCCCCATAAACCAAAGTCATCAGTCACATAACCTGTTCCTGATAGAATTGAAATTACGTTAAATGAGGAAATTCTTACCTTATCAAATAAGTTACTTTCATAATTTATGAAAATTAAATAAAAAAACATAACTACTATTGAGACAATTAATAAATAAATCAAACCTTTAATTTGAACATCCTGAAAAAAAATTTTTCTATTTCCTTGAGCAAACTTTAAATAAGATATGAATGGTATACTGCCTAAAATAATAAAAATACTTGCAACTATCTCTATATTTGAGCTTTTAAAAAAACCTATTGAATCATTGTGCGTAGAGAAGCCTCCAGTAGCGATAGTAGTCATAGCATGACTTACTGAGTCAAATATTGTCATGCCGAATATCCAATAAAAGAAACCACAGAGAAGTGTGAGAATTATATAAGTAGAAATAATTATTGCTGCTACCTCAATTGTTCTTGGAAGAATTTTTTCCGTACTATCGGGCCCTTCCATCTTAAATAATTGCATTCCACCAACTTTAAGCAAAGGTAAAATTGTTATTGCCATAACAACAATGCCTATCCCACCTAACCATTGCATTATTGCTCTCCACAAAAGAATGCTTTTGGGACTGTTATCTAAGTCAGAAATTATTGTAGCACCGGTTGTAGTTATTCCTGACATACTTTCAAAAAAAGCTTCACTAAAAGTAAAATCTTGAGTAGAAAGTAAAAATGGCAAACTTCCAAATGCCGCAACTAAAATCCAGGCTAATGATGAAAATAGGAATGTTTGCCTTAAGTTAAGCTTGAACTCTTTTTCAAGATTAGCCAGAGTAAATAAAACTCCTATAAAAATAGTAACAAATGACGCAGAGACAAAACTATGGCTATTCTCTTTCAAAATCACTTGAATAGCATATGGCGCTAACATTGCAGCACCCAAAACTATTAATAATATACCAATTAAAAAAAAGACTGTTTTGTTTGTGGCCATAAAAATTAAGATTATTTAAATAGTTTTAAAATTCAACTTAATATCATGCAATTATATCTGTATTTTGAGCATAAAATTTAATAAACCATATTTATGCTTGATAACGACATTATTCAATCTACATCGTCTTGGCCTTTTGTTGAAATTCGAAAGCTTTTAAAGGATAGAAAAGACCTTATAAAAAAAAAGAATAAAATAACATTTCAGACAGGCTACGGGCCAAGTGGACTTCCTCACATTGGCACATTTGGTGAAGTTGCGAGAACAACTATGATGATAAATGCACTTAATTATATTGAAAAAATTGAACATGAGCTTATCACTTTTTCCGATGATATGGATGGATTAAGAAAAGTTCCAGACAATATTCCAAATGATGAAATTTTAAAAAAAAACTTAGGAAAGCCTCTGACGTCAATTCCCGACCCATTTAACAAGTTCAGTAGTTTTGGAGAGCATAATAATGAAATGTTAAAAGAGTTTTTAAAAAAATTTAACTTTACATTTAATTTTAAAAGCTCCACCGAGAATTACCAAAAAGGTATATTTAATAATTCTTTAATGCGAGTACTAGAAAAGTACGATGAAATAATGAATATAATCCTACCAACATTAAGAGAAGAGAGAAGGAAAACTTACTGTCCATTTTTACCTATTTGTCCAAAAACAGGTAAAGTTTTAGAAATTCCTTTAATAAGCAAAGACCTCAAATCTGGAGAAGTAATTTTTGATAATAATGGCGAAAAAATTAAAACTAATATTTTAAATGGAAATTGCAAATTGCAATGGAAAGTTGATTGGGCAATGCGCTGGTTTACTTTTGATGTAGACTTTGAGATGTACGGAAAAGATTTGACTGAGAGTGCTATATTATCAAATAAGATTTGTAGATCACTTGGAAAAACTCCTCCTAATGGTTTTGCTTACGAATTATTCTTAGATGAAAAAGGTGAGAAGATATCCAAATCCAAGGGTAATGGGATTTCAATAGAACAATGGTTAAGATATGCTTCTCCAGAAAGTTTAGCTATGTATATGTACCCTAATCCAAAGAGAGCAAAAAAACTGTACTCTGAGGTAGTACCAAAAACAGTAGATGATTATTTATTAAATATTGAAAAATACCCAAATCAAGAACTAAAAGATAAAATATTAAATCCTGTATGGCATGTACATTATGGCAATCCACCTAAAGAAAAAATTGTCATGCCTTTTTCAATGCTTCTTAATCTAGTAGGTTCAAGTAACGCTGATAATAAAGAAATACTTTGGAAATTTATAAATAGATTTCATAAAGAAATAGATCCTAAAGAGTATTCGATACTCAACAGTCTTACTGAATATGCTATTAATTATTTTAAAGATAAGGTTGAGCCAAGTAAAAAATTTAAAACTCCTAATGTAGATGAAAAAAAAGCTTTAGAAAATTTAATAAAAAAACTTAAGCAATTAGATCAATCATTAAAACCTGAGGAAATTCAAACTCATATTTATACAGTCGGAAAAGAAAATGGATACGAAAGCAACCTAAGAGATTGGTTCAAACTTATTTATGAGGTTGTATTTGGAGAAAAGAATGGACCAAGAATGGGATTTTTTATAAGTTTTTTTGGACTTAAACAAACAATCGAATTAATAAATGATAGAATAAATTAATGTTTTCAATTTTAAGACCTTACATTTTTTCTTTAGATCCAGAGGTTGCACATGATCTGGCGATCAAATCGCTAAAGTATAATGTTTTACCTAAAAGTTTTTTTAGTGTTGAAAATGAAGATTGCTTAGAAACAAATTTGTTAAATGAAAAAATACCTAATCCTATAGGTTTAGCAGCGGGATTTGATAAAAGCGCAGAAGTTTACAATTCTATATTTAAACTTGGTTATGGTTTTGTTGAGGTTGGAACTGTTACTCCAAGGAGACAGCTTGGAAATTCCAAACCAAGAGTTTTCAGATTAGAAAAAGACCAAGCTTTAATTAACCGACTTGGTTTTAATAATCATGGATCTGAAGTTGTATCAAAAAGGATAGAAAAAAACTTACCAAGTGGATTTTTAGGTATAAATATTGGTCCTAATAAAGATACTTTAAACAAAGAAGAGGATTATTATATGTGTTTATCAAGATTATCATCTTATGCAGGTTATATAACAATTAACATATCTTCGCCTAACACCGAAGGACTAAGAGATTTTCATGAACAAAAGGAACTTGATAAACTTCTTTCAGGAATAAATAAAATTAAAAAAAATAAAAATATAACAAAACCATTAGTAGTTAAACTTTCACCAGATATGAATGAGACCAGTATTAGTAAAATAATTGAAATAATCATTAAATATAAAATTGATGGAATAATTGTATCTAATACGACTGATCGTAATCGTGAAAATTTATCAGATAGACAAAAAAATGAAAAGGGAGGTTTGTCTGGGCAACCACTCAAAAATTTATCAACTAGACTTATTAAAAAGTTTTATAAAGAAACAAAAGGAAAAATACAAATAATAGGTGTTGGGGGAGTGGACTCAGGACAGACAGCTTTTGAAAAAATTTCTGCAGGAGCGAATGCAATTCAACTATATACAGGAATGGTATACAAAGGCCCAGGATTAGTTAAAGAGATGAAAAAAGACCTAATATCAATTTTAAAAAAAGAAAAACTTAAAAATATTAGGGAAGCAGTAGGAATTAATACTTGACCCCTCGCTTCACTTTACTTATATAGCTTAAGGAAAAATTTATGTCTAAAAGATGCGAATTAACAGGTATTTCACCGCTTAAAGGTCATAACGTAAGTCATGCAAAAAACAAAACTAAGCGTAGATTTTTACCCAATTTGAAAAAGGTTACTTTTAGAAGCGATATTTTAAAAAAAGATATCAAATTAAATGTAGCTAACGCAGCTTTAAGAACTGTTGATTACAAAGGTGGTCTCGATAAATACTTGAGGACAGCTAAAAATAATAAATTATCAAAAAAAGTAAAAAAAATAAAAGCATCTATTTCAGCAAAAATATAATATGAGCTTGTATTACAAACTATCTATTTTGATGGGTCTTGTAGTTGTTAGTTCTAATTATCTAGTCCAATTTCCCGTTCAGTATTTAAACTTAAGTGAGATTTTAACTTATGGTGCTTTCAGCTATCCAGTAACATTTTTAATAACAGATTTAGCCAATCGAGCTTATGGTAAAATTATAGCAAGGAAAGTAGTCTACTTTGGTTTTATCATTGGAATTTTGCTCACCCTGTTTGTTTCAACTAATTTTGAAGATATTATTTCAATCAGAATAGCTATTGGTTCTGGTTTAGCTTTTTTTATTTCACAAAATTTGGACATCCAAATATTTGACAAATTAAGAAAAAAAAGCTGGTTTGTCGCCCCATTAACCTCGTCGACTTTGGGCTCTATAACTGACACTTTTTTATTTTTTTCAATATCTTTTTATGCCACTGGAATCCCATGGGTCACATTAGCGTTAGGCGATTTATCAGTAAAACTTTTGATATCTTTATTAATGTTAATTCCTTTCAGAATTTTATTAAATTCTATAAAAGATTTCACAGATGAATCGACAACTAGAATTTAGCTTTAATGAAGCGTTTTCTTATTCTTTTCTACAAATAAATCTGTTAATTGGTTTATCATTACGTCTCCAAGATCTTGAACATCGGTGATTTTTACTGCTTTATTATAGTATCTTGTTACATCGTGACCAATACCAATAGCTAGTAGCTCAATATTTGATTTACTTTCTATCCATTTTACAGTTTTCTTTAAATTAGTCTCTAAATAATCGCTAGTGTTAGTGGAGAGGGTAGAGTCATCAACTGGGGCGCCATCAGAAATTACCATCAAAATTTTTCTATCCTCTTTTCTCTTATTCATTTTATTAAATGCCCATTTGAGAGCTTCACCGTCTATATTTTCTTTCAAAAGACCTTCCTTTAACATCAAGCCCATATTATTTTTCGCTTGCCTCCATTGTGTATCTGCAGATTTATAAACTATGTGTCTTAAATCATTAAGTCTACCGGGCAAACTCGGTTTATCATTCTTCATCCATTTTTCTCTTGAAGAACCACCTTTCCAATGCTTAGTAGTAAATCCTAAAATCTCTACCTTAACCATACATCTTTCTAAGGTCCTCGACAGTATGTCTGCACAAATTGCTGCGACTGAAATTGGTTTTCCCCTCATTGAGCCTGAGTTGTCTATAAGAATTGTCACAAGCGTATCTTTAAACTCTATGTCTTTCTCTTTTTTAAAAGAGAGAGAATTGAAAGGATCCATGATAATTCTTGGAAGTTTTGAAGTATCTAATAAACCTTCTTCCAAGTCAAAATTCCAAGATCTGTTTTGTTTAGCTAATAATTTTCTTTGTAATTTATTTGCCAACTTAGAAATAAAATTCTTAAGTTGTAGTAATTGTTGGTCAAGATTTTTCCTCAGTCTTGCAAGTTCATCCGGACCCTCAAGTTCCTCTGCTTTAATTATTTCGTCAAACTCCTCCGTGTAAGCTTTATACTTTAAATCGCCAAAGTTTAAATTTCCTCTCTTCTTTAAATCTGGTCTTGAACTATCCTCAATTTCTAAATCTTCCTGACCTTTATCCGAATCTTTAGATAAATTTTCTAAATCAGGCACCCCCATATCAATGGACATCTCGTCTTGCTCTTCTTTTTTTTCTTGAGCTTTCTGGTTTTGATTTTCTGGCTTAGATTGTTTATCCTCTTTTTTATCATCTTCCTCTCTTTTTTCATCTTCACTTACCTCTTCATCAAGACTTAAATTAGAAATAAGTTCAGATATTAGACTATTAAATTTTTCTTGATTTAAAGTTAAGTCTTTTAGTTTAGAAATTTTATTTTTAAACTGATCATTAAGATCTTTCTTGTAAGATTTAAATTTCTTATCAATTTGATTATTATTGTTAAAATCCAAAAACTTAATTCTAAGATAATTTTCAAAAGACTCAATAATTTTATCTTCACTACTTTTTAGGTCTAAACCATTAATTCTATATTGGTAAAATTTTTCAATATTATTTTTCACTCCTTTAAAATAATTTGATCCGATTTTTTCACATCGTATCTTTTCGGAAATATCGTAAAGTTTTTTTGAAATTTTTCCTACTGGTTCGAATTTTTTTAATATTTCTTTGTTAGAGAATCTTATTCTCAAAGACTTGGAGTCAGCAACAGCTCTAATCTCCTCATAATTTAATCTTTGATTTACCCCATCTAATTCGGGTAATTTTATTGAATTTTTATCGGATGTCACATTTTGATTTCCAAACAAAACCTCAATTTTTTGAGAATTGGATAAAGATCTAACAGTAGAACTTATAGCTATTTTAAAGTTCTCTAACTTTTCTTTTTTTGTATCCACTTTTATAACGAGACGTTTATTGATGACTCAGGCAGATCTTCACCGAAGCACCTTTGATAATATTCAGAGATAATCTTTTTTTCTAAATCATCACATTTATTTAGAAATGTTATTCTAAAAGCATATCCTTTATCTTTAAAAATTTCTGTATTTTCAGCCCAATGCAATACAGTTCTTGGACTCATAACTGTCGATATATCTCCATTTATAAAACCTTTTCTACTTAAGTCCGCAACTTTAATCATGTTAGAAAGCAGCTCTTTGCCTTCTTTATTATTTAAAACTTTATTTTTTGCTAAAGTAATTTCTAACTCTTTTTCAAAAGGCAGGTAATTTAAAGTTGAAACAATATTCCATCTATCCATTTGACCTTGGTTTATTTGTTGAGTTCCATGATAGAGACCAGTAGTATCTCCAAGACCGACTGTATTTGTAGTTGCAAAAATCCTAAAAAAATCATGTTGTTCTAAAACTTTGTTTTTATCCAACAATGTAAAATTTCCATTACTTTCAAGAACCCTCTGAATAACAAACATCACATCGGGTCTTCCTGCATCGTATTCATCGAAAACTAAAGCTATTGGATTCTGAATAGACCATGGCAATATACCTTCTTTAAATTCAGTAATTTGTTTTCCATCTTTCAAAGTGATTGCATCTTTTCCAATTAAATCAATTCTACTGATATGACTATCTAAGTTCACTCTTATACACGGCCAATTTAATCTTGCTGCAACTTGCTCAATGTGCGTGGATTTACCTGTTCCATGATACCCTTGTATTAAGACACGTTTATTAAAAGAGAAGCCAGCTAGAATTGCTAAAGTTGTATCTTTATCAAATTTATAATCAGGATCTATTTTTGGAACATAATCATTTTTTTTTGAAAAGGCACTTACTTTCATATCACTATCAAATCCAAAAGTTTGTTTTACTGATAATTTGATATCAGGTTTTTGTGATAATTGTTCTGAATTCATTTTTTTCCTAAAGTTTTTTTTAACTGACTGTAAGCTAAGGTTATTTTTTTTAATTTATTTTCAAATTCCTTGTTCCCGTGGTTTTTATCAGGATGATATTTTTTTACAAGTTCTTTAAATCGGGCGTGAATTTGATCCCATTTTACGTCATCATTTAGCTCCATAACATTCAGAGCATCTTTATCTGTTTGAGAAATCTTTGTTTTTTTAAAATCTTTAAAATTTGAACCTTTAAATATATTTAGTTTATCATCTAAAGCATTGTTCCATAAAATATTAAAAAAATTATCTGAAGAACCAAATTTCTTTGTTGATTTATGCCAAGTCAAATCTGATTTAATAAAGAACTCTATTTCAGCATCATTCATATTTTCAAAATAATTCCAATTTTTATTAAACTCTTTTATATGTGTAAGACATAGCAGGCGATATTTCTTGCTGTTATCTCTCTCTACAGGAGCTTTATAAGAACCAGTTTCCTTACAATTTTTCCAATCACAAATAATTTTCATTAAACAATTCTATATAGTAAAATTATTAAAATGAAAAATTATTTTGAAGAAATAAAAACTAAAATTTCAAAAGAAATAAAATTGGAAAATATTGAAATTATTGATAATTCACACAAACACAGAGGACATAGGTTTTTTTCAAAAGAAAGATTTCATTTACATTTAAAAATAAAATCTATTTATTTAAGCTCAATTTCAAGATTAAACGCGCAAAAGTTAATCATGAAAATTCTTAAAGATGATTTGCAAAATAAAATTCACGCACTTGAAATCAGTATTGAGCAATAACTTTTGATACATTTTTTAAACTTTTAATAGAAATTTTGTGTTTATTAGGCATATCAATTTTTCCTACTTTTTTAATAAGAATAAAATTTATTTTATCATCATTATTTTTTTTATCATTTTTCAAAAAAGGTATTAAACTATTTATTTTTGATCTACTTGAATAGTCTTTATAAGTATATGAAAGTTTGTTCCTTTCATAAATTGTCTTCAATTCCTTCAAAACATTATTATTACAAATTTTCTTTATAACTGATAATTTTGTAGCTAAAATCATACCAGCTAAAACTGCCTCACCGTGAGAAATTTTTTTTGAAAAGTTATTTTTTGCCTCAATTGCATGAGCAAAAGTATGCCCAAAGTTTAAAATCATTCTTAAATTTCTTTCATGTGCATCTTTGTTTACAAAAAAAATTTTGATCTCACAACTTTTTTTAATAGAATACATAAGCTCTTTAATATTTTTCTCTAAAATTTTTTTAGTATTTTGTTTTAACCATCCAAAGAAATTCTTATCCTTGATTATTGCGTGCTTAAGTATTTCAGCATACCCGCAAATAATTTCTTTTTTTGGCAATGATTTCAAAAAAGCTGTATCACTTAACACTAATTTGGGTTGGTAAAATGATCCAATCAAATTTTTACCATAAGTCGAATTTACACCTGTCTTTCCGCCGATCGCCGAGTCAACCTGAGCTAACAATGTAGTTGGAACATTAATAAAATTTATACCTCTTTTAAAAATACTAGCAATAAATCCAACAGTATCTCCCGTAATTCCCCCG
>MDSZ01017412.1_pt1 | contig 12007 bp, 10 predicted proteins | sample 811201 | NCBI WGS metagenome assembly MDSZ01 (sample SAMN05326647, study PRJNA326480) | marine metagenome | isolation source: seawater | place: Indian Ocean: North | collected 2010
ACTTGATTTAACAATTCTTCTCCTAGTATATTAAAATTAATATTAGCTGAAGTTGATAACAAACTTTGTACATCCATATATAAGGGATTATCATTTATAGGTATAGTTAAATCTAAATCAACACCTACAAATCTATGATCATGAGTTCCGTCATCCTTTTCAGGCATATGACAATTTTGACAAGATACACCACCAAACATAGAAAAACCTGGTATTCTATTCCATTCTGTGAATGTTGGTTCAGCTTCTATATTGTTTATAACCAAATCATGACAAGGCAAACAAAACTGAGATGATTGATATGTTGGTAAGTAAAATGACTGATGATAGTCATTTGGTGATGGATTTTGTATCGAACCAAACTTTATATTATTATTTGGATACATTTTATATATTGCATTAGCTGACATATTACCTTGCGCATGAACAGTTTCGCTTAGACCTGTTTTTGTGTGGCATATATCGCAAGTAATACCCTCTTTTAAAACTTGATCTATATTTGAATTTTGAAAATCAGCAACATTACTATACATTGATAAATCTGTACCAGTTAAATAAGAAATGGGGTTATGACATTGCATACAAAACTTTTCACCTGTACCTGGATGAATATCTTTATTCTTCTCTTTGTATGAAAAAAATATAGGACTATTCATTGAGTATGCATGCATAGAAGTTGACCATTCATTATAATACTGCTCATGGCAATCTATACATTCAAGAGCAGATGAAAAATCTGAAACATTAAAATCTGAAGAAATAACATCACCTAAATCATCAATAATATAATTCTTAAATGGCAATTCATAAAAATACTGAGGACCAATAGTTTCACAACCTAAAAAATCTTCAAAACTAATCCAAAAAAAATTCTGCTCTTTAAGATTAATATTATTTAAAATTATTGAAGTATCATCTATACTATTACTAGAAGCAAGAAGTATATCTTGATTATCAAAAAAATTTGAATAATAAAGATTATATCTCTCAAACCCATAATTCAAACTTCTATTCCAAGTAATATTCAAGCTATTAAAATCATAGGAAACATCAGATATAATACTTTCAATTAAAAATGGATTGACTATACGATTTACAAGAATAACAGCATCAATTATATTAAGCATACTATCTTGATTTAAATCAATATATAAAATATTATCATATACATCATCAAATACTAAATTTATAATATATACTACATCTGATACATCTACATGACCATCAGAATTTCCATCCCCTATACTATTATTGCATTGAGAAAGTGCAAAAGATGAAAAAAATAAAATTAGAATAGTTTTTTTTAACATGTTAATCACTCTGATACAATTTTAAAATAATTTAAACATTTGTTTTATAATATGATAGAGCTGATACAAATTAAAACATTTTAATATTCTTTAAGGGAAAGTGTTAAAGAAAATTTTGCTACAACTTCTTCATCAAGTTTTGAAGGAACATATGCTAAAACATCTATTTTTTTATTTATTCTAATTTTCTTTTTAATAACCTCATTAATCATTTCTTGGATTTCATCTCCTTGATTACATACAAAATGTACATCCCCTTCAGCTCTTTTATAATAGTCAGCCTTGAAATCTTTGAAAATTGGTAAAATCTTTTTCCCTGATTTTTTTATAATAGATAAAGATAATAATGCACTAGTAATATCTGCACCAACACATAATGCTCCTAAATACATACTACCTAAATGATTCCTATTTCTTCTTAGAAATGGAATTTTAACAACAACTGATTTTGAAGAAATATCTTGGACACTAGGCCTACAATAAAATATCATAGGCACCTTAAGTAAACCAAAATATCTTATAAATAAGGTCATTTTTAATTTTTGTGATAGAAATCTCAATTTCAACTCGCTTTTTTTGTTATAATTAGTTACATAAAATAATATATTAAATTTATTATATTTAGTTATTATAGTTTAACATATTTAATAATGGGAGAATATTGCAATGAGATTTTCAAGGTTTTTAATTTTATTATTTTTATTAAATAATATAATTTTTTCTGCTGTAGTTTCTGAAGAAGAAGCATTGAATGTAGCAGAAAACTTTTTCTATTCAAAAAATGATTCTAGGACAACACCATTTTATTACGAATCTGTAGAAGTAATGTCTTTTAACGATGAGAATGTCTTTCATGTTATAAAACTTTCTCCTAGAGGGTTTATATTAGTTTCAGCAGATAATCTTATTATGCCAATTCTTGGTTATAGCTTTGAAAATAATTTCTCAAATGAAAATATGCCCGATAACATAATGTACTTATTTAACCTTTATGGTTCAGAATTGAAACAACTAAAAACAAACAATAATGAATACAGATATATTCAAGATGAATGGGAAAAATTTTCTACAGCTGTCGATTATCAAGAACCAACAAGAAGTGTTTCTCCTTTATTACAATCTCGCTTTAATCAAGATAGTCCTTGGAATGAAATGTGTCCAGAAGATTCACAAGGACCTGGGGGTAATGCTTATGCTGGTTGCGTAGCAGTTTCTATGGCAGCTATAATGCATTATTGGTCATTTCCATCAACTGGTGTAGGAGAAAGAACATACTGGGCTTCTGGATATGGTTATCAAACTGCAGATTTTTCAAGCGCTTATTATGATTACAGTGCAATGCCTAATTATACTGCTTCTTCAGAAACTCAGGAATTACTATATCATTGTGGAGTAGCTGTTAATATGGGATATAATTATGATGGTTCTGGTGCACAAGTATTTGGTGGAGCTCCATCAGCATATCATGCAATGAGAAATCATTTTTTATTTGATAGTCAAATGCAATCTGTTTCAGCAGATAGTTACAGTGCAAGTCAATTTAGATCTATATTACAAGATGACTTAAATCAAAACCAACCTATAATTTATGTAGGCTATAGTGATGATGGTGGCCATGCATGGAATATTGATGGATATAATGATGATTACTTTCATAATAATTGGGGTTGGGGTGGTTCACAAAATGGATATTATTTACTAAGTGCACTAAATGGTTTTGACTATAGTCAAGGAGCTCTTGTTAATATGATTCCTGAATCATTAGAGAGTGCTAATGTTGTTTTACAAGATTTTTCATTTTCAGAACAAGTAGGTGATGGAGATCTAGTAGCTAACCCTGGAGAGACAATAAATCTTTATGTTACTCTTGAAAATCTTATTCCTTGGAATAATTCATCTTCAACAGATTTAATTTTAACGACTGATGATCCAGATTTAAATATAATTAATGAATATGTTAGTTTCAATTATTTAGCTTCAGGAAATAGTTATACAAATTCACAGAATCCATTTATAGTAGAATTTTCAAGTGATATTAATTTTGCTCCGCATGAAATGCTACTTACAGTAGTTTCAACAAGTACTACCGGTGAAAGCAATGTCAATACTTACTATATTAACGTTGACGTATCAATGCAACAATCTGGTTTTCCGTATAATTTAGTATTATCAGATGAAGAAGTAACAACAGTAGTACAATCATCACCAAATCTTTATGATATTAATAATGATGGTTATCCAGAAATATTTTTTGGTGATAATAATGGTTTCCTACATGGACTAAACAATTCAGGACAAAACTTAAATGGATTTCCAATAGAATTGCCTGATGGAGTTAGTAAAGAAATTTGGGGTTCTCCTGCTATTGGAGACATTGATAATGATGGTGAAATAGAAATTATAGTTACTTCAAAAAATAAACACTGCTATATCATTGATCAAAATGGAAATATAGAATTAACGTATGAAACTGATCAATTTTTAATGGGTACACCTTCAATTGCTAATATAGACAATGATAATTTCCTTGAAATAATTTTTACAGGCTATACTACTTCTGGAGATATTTTTGCTATCAATCATGATGGGACAAACGTAAATAATTTCCCAGCATCAATTGATGAAAAAATACTTAGAGGTGTTGCAATGTATGATATAAACAACAATGGAAAGGATGATATTGTGGTAGCTACAGAAAATGAAAAATTTGTTGCTGTAGTTTATGATAATGGTTATCAAGAAATTATTTTTCAATCTGAAAATAAATTTAAATCAGCTCCTTCAATTATAGATAATAACGGCGAAATACTAATAGTAGTTGGAGATGAAGATGGACATTTTTATGGAATGGATGAAAATGGTAATTTGAAATTTGATTTTTTAACCGATGATAATATTCGATCTGAAGCTGGTTTTATTAATCATAACAATCAATTAAAAATATTTATTGGCTCAGAAGATGGAAAATTATATGGGATAGATTCTAATGGAAATCAATTGGAAAATTGGCCAGTAAATATCGGAGATTTTAAAGTCAATTCTTCACCAGTATTTGCAGATGTTAATAACGATGGTAGCCCTGAGGTAATCTCAGGTACAGAAGAAGGTCACCTAATTATAGTAAACATTGATGGGAATGCATATGGTAATTACCCAATGCAAATGAACAATGGTTTCATAAGTTCTCCAACAGTATCTGATATTGATAATGACAATGACTTAGAAATAATTGTTGGAACAAACGCAAATCTTAGTATTTTTGATTTAAAAGAAAATGGTTCAACAGAAGATTATTATTGGAATTCATACAGAGGAGATAACCATAATACAGGCTCATACACTTTTGAAAGTTCTGGTACCATTGGTGACTTAAATAATGATGGAGTACTTGATGTTCTAGATTTAGTAACAACTATTAATATTATTATGGATGTATTAGAACCTAGCTCAATTCAGATTTATGCTGGTGATATTAATACAGATGGCAACATTGACGTTCTTGATGTTGTTCAATTAGTAAATTTAATTTTAGATTAATAAGTTGTAATCTTTATAGAATTAAAAAAGCTCCCTTTTTCAAGGGAGCTTTTTTTGTCCATCCACATTTCAATATAAAAGGCATTTGAGGAGTAAGAAGAAGGCCGAGTAATTATCTCATATCTTACAACTGTAAATTAAAAGCCTTAAATATATTTTTTTTTAAGCTACATCACAAAATTAATTATCATATCCAAGATATGATCTTACTTTAGATTCTATTGATGTTTTTAAATCAGAATTTTCTCTAAGTAAAGTTCTTAAATTCTCTCTACCTTGAGCGATTTTCTCATCATTAAATGAAAACCATGATCCTGCTTGATTTATTATACCACCATCAATTGCTTTTTCAATAATATCACCTTCATATGAAATTCCTTGACCGTATAATATATCAAATTCAACTTTTGTGAATGGTGGAGCTAATTTATTCTTGGCAACTTTTACAACAGTTCTATTCCCTATTACTCTATCACCATCTTTTAGTTGAGCTTTTCTTCTAATTTCTAATCTTAGCGATGAGTAAAATTTAAGTGCATTACCTCCTGTAGTTGTTTCAGGACTTCCAAACATAACACCAATTTTATGTCTAATTTGATTAATAAAAATTACTGATGTATTAGATTTGCTAACAATACCAGTTAATTTTCTCATTGCTTGTGACATTAACCTTGCTTGTAATCCCATATGCGAATCTCCCATCAAACCTTCTAATTCAGCTTTTGGTACTAAGGCTGCAACAGAATCAACAATTAATACATCTAATTCACCGCTTCTTATAAGAGCTTCTGCAATTTCAAGTGCTTGTTCACCATCGTCAGGTTGTGATATTAATAGATCATTAACATTAACTCCTAAATTTTTTGCATAAACGGGATCTAATGCATGCTCAACATCAATGAATGCAGCTGAGCCACCAGCTTTTTGTGCTTCTGCTACAATGTGTAAGGTTAAAGTCGTTTTACCTGATGATTCAGGGCCATATATTTCAACTATCCTACCTTTTGGGACACCACCAATACCTGTTGCTGTATCTAGAGATATAGAACCAGTTGGTATAACTTTAATATCTTTATTAATATTTTTTCTTTCACCTAACCTCATAATTGCATTAGGATCTTTAGTTTGTTTTTTAATTTGTTCAATTACTATGTCTAATGATTTTTCTTTAGATTTTTTACTCATTTTTACTCCTTTTATTTCTAATGATACTCTCTTATGATACCCACAACTAAACCTTGTATATATAAATCGTCATCAGGACTCACATTGATAACTGAATAATTATTATTTTTTGGATGTAATTCTACTCCGTTTGAACCAATATAATATTGTTTTAATGTTGCCTCTCCATTAATTAGTGCAACAACTGTATCACCCGGTTTTGCTACTTGCACTTTCTTTAGTATAACATAATCTCCATTTAAAATACCATCATCAATCATTGAATTCCCATCAACTCTTAATACAAAATCTGCTTTGTTATTAAATTGCGATGGAATATCTATCATTTCAAACGTATCAAAATTTTCGATTGGCATACCAGCAGCTACTAATCCAAGTAAGGGTAATTGATTATCAATTTTTTGTTCAAGTAATGATAATGCTCTTTTACCATTATGCCCTTTAACTCGCTCAATCATACCTTCTTTTTCTAGCTCAACTATATACCAATTTACTGTTCCAAGTGAACTGAAATTTAATCCATTCATAATTTCAACAAATGTTGGAGGTCTTTGATTTTCTTCGGTAAAATCTCTAATATAATCAATAAATTTTTGTTTTTTTGGTGATAACATATTTATACCCGTAAGTTACTCGTAAGTAATTTTATTATAAATATTTTATCTATGCAAGTTTTTTTTATATTTTATTTTTTAATAATAATCTTATTATGTTAAAAGCAATTGAAGATGTTATTTCTCTATTAATATCTCTATTTGATCCAAGTTTATATTTCTTTACTATTTTTTTATTTTGATATATAGCTGATACATATACTAATCCTACAGGCTTTTCTTTGCTCCCTCCCCCTGGCCCAGATATACCAGTAGTTGCAATAGCAATATCACTATTATTTATATGCATTATACCTTCTGCCATTTCAATAGCAGTTTCCTCACTAACTGCTCCATATTTATTTATTGTCTCCTCATTTACATTCAAAATATTTATTTTCATATTATTACTATATGCTACAATTCCGCCTAAAAAGAAATTAGATGAGCCTGCTAAATCTGTTATTTTTTTAGATATTAATCCACCAGTACATGATTCAGCTACTGATAATGAAAGATTTTTCTTAATTAATTTTTTTGCTACTACCTCTTCAAGTTTTTCATCTGAATCACTATAAATATATTTTTTTATCATATTTGAAATTTGGCTTTTAAATTTATTGAATTTTTGATTTGAAACATTTTCTTTCATACTTATTCGTATGTCAACTCCCGAGTATTTTGGCAAAAAGGCTATTTTAAATGCATTGTTTTCTTTAATCGTTTTTTTCAAAATATTATATAGACTACTTTCATAAATTCCTGATGTTTTCAATGTATAAAAAATATTTTCTTTTTTATAGTCTTCAAGATTTATACTATCTTTCAACATCTGTTTCATCTCAATAGGAACTCCTGGCAATACAAAAATTAACTTATTATTAAAATTTATTTTAAAACCTATAGCCGTTCCATGAAGATTTTCTATTGGTGAAGAATTACTTAAATATGTAGCTTGTGATTCAAGATTATCTGGAATACTAACATTATGCTTTAAATATTTTTTCTTTAAATTTTCTAAATATTCATTATCTATTAAATAATCACAATTAAAATAATTTTTTAATACATTTTTTGTAATATCATCATGAGTAGGACCTAATCCACCAGTCATGATTAATATATCAATTTTTTCTTCAAATATTTCAGAAATTAAAGATGTGATTTGTTTGGCATTATCACCTACCGTAATTTTTTTTTCAACATTAATATTTAGCTTTCTCAAATAACTGGAAATCCATGAAGAATTACTATCAACAGTAAATCCTTGAAGCAACTCATCTCCTATGGTAACAACAATTGCTTTTTTCATTTATATATTGTAAATAATTACATTCATAATAAAAAGGGTATACAGACCAGCTAAAATATCATCTAAAACGATACCAATTCCATAATCTATTTTTTGACTTCTATATATACAAAGCGGCTTAAAGATATCAAAAAACCTAAACAAAAGAAATGATATCAAAAACAGAATATAACTTTTAGGTATCATAAAAAGTGCAATACACATTCCGCATATTTCATCAACAACTATAAAACTAGGATCATCTTTTTGAATTTTCTTGTTATAATAAAAACATAACAAAATACTAATAATCACTAAAAATATAATTACAGAAAATTGCAGAAAAAAAACATTAGGAAAATGATACCATAAAAAACTTGCAAAAATACTAGCAACAGTTCCTGGAGCATATTTAAATCTACCAACATTAAAAAAACTTAATAATAAAAGAACAAACTTATCCATTTAATTAAACAAATTTATAAACAAATAATGAAGTCCAGAAAATATAGTAAATAAAACGCATAACAACATTAAAGTATAAAAAACATACTCTGTTAATAATGAATTATCAAAAGAATTAAATACATGCATACAAAGCATTAAATGAATAACTATAATCTGAAATAAAGTTTTTCCTTTTGCAAGAATACTTGTTTTTAATGATTTATTTTTGAATTTTAAAAACAATCTTAAAGATGTAATTAAAACATCTCTAAACAATATACCTAAAACCATCCAAAAAGGGATATACTCAGGATACTCATTATGAATTATAAAAAAAGCAGACAAAATTAAAATTTTATCTGCTAAAGGATCTATGAATTTTCCAATTGTAGTCACTAAATTATATTTTCTTGCTAAATATCCATCTAAAAAATCAGTTAACGAACAAACAAAAAAAAGAATTAAACTTAAGAGTTTGTAATAAAATAGATTACTATAAAAAAAAACTATAAAGAATGGAACAAATATTATTCTTGAAAAAGTTAAAATGTTAGGAATAGTTTTTATATACATTATTTTACTTCGACTCTATCATTGATAGAATGAGCTAATGTTAACTCATCTACAAATTCTAGACTAGAACCAATTGGCATACCTCTTGAGAATCTAGTAACCCTAATATTTAAATTTTTCAAAGCTTCAGATAAATATAAATTTGTAACATCACCTTCTGAAGATGCTTCAATTCCTAAAACAATCTCCTCAACTTCATCTAATCTTTTAAGCAGGCTATCGATATTTAAATTTTCTGGTTTTATGCCATCTAAAGGAGAAATCAAACCATTTAGAACATGATACATACCTTTAAAACCAGATTTTTCTATTAAAAATATATCTACGGGGTCTTCAACTACACAGATTATTTTTTCATCTCTACTGGAATCATTGCATATATAACAAATATCATCAGTAAAAGAATGACACACATTACAAGTTTGTATATTAGTTTTTAAATTATTAATTGATTCAGAAAAATTATTAGCTTCTTCTTTTCCAACTTTCAACATGTATATAGATAATCTTTCAGCTGTTTTTTTACCAATCCCAGGTAATTTTGAGAATTGTTCAATAAGATTTTTTAAACTATTGGGAATAGCATTCATTAAAAACCTGGAATATTAAAATTAGGCATAGCACCACCTGTAACATTTTTCATTAATTCTTCAGATTTTTTATCTGCATTTGATAATGCTTGTTTTATTGCTACTAGAACTAAATCTTCAACCATATCTTTATCTTCAGTTAAAATACTTTGATCAATATTAATAGACAAAATATCTTTTTTACAATTAGCTACAACTTTTACCATACCACTAGCAGACTCACCTGAAACTTCTGTATTTTTTAATTCTTCTTGAACCTCAGCCATTTTCTTCTGCATTTGTTGAGCTTTCTTGTACAAATTCCCCATATTCCCCATTCCTTTAAACATATCAAACCTCTTATTTTATTAATTTTCCATCAAATTTATTTAAAGCATCCATGAATAATGGATGATCTTCATCACTTTTAATTTTATTATCATTTTTGTTTATATCAGTATTTTCATTTTTATTCTCATAATTTATAGATAGTAGTAATTTACTATCTAAAACTTGATTAATTACTTCTTCAATAAATTTCTTATCTTTTTCTAGAGCTTTAATAGAAAAATCATTTACTCCACCAACTAGTATATACAGTATGTTATTTTCAATTTTATTGACGTTAACATTTTCAAGGAAAATAGCTATTTTTGAATTTTTATCATTAATAATATCCATTATTTCAGACCACTTATTCTTAACATCACTTAATGATACATTTAATTCTTTATCTTCTTCAATATTAGATTTTTGATTTAAAACAACTATATCATTTTCCTTATCTTCAGCATTAATATCGTCATTAGAACTAACAAGATTTTCATCTTTAACTTCATTAATATTTTCTTCTAATACACCATCTGATTTAGTTTCTGCTTTTAAACTTTCATCAATGCCTTTAGCTTTATTATTGGTTTTAACATTTTTATTTGATTCATTCAAATATGGATTTTTATTATAAGTTTGATTACCATGAATAAAACGAGCAATATCAATAGTACTATCTAAAAAAGCTAATTTAATTATTAAAGTTTCTAAAACTATTTTAGGTTGTTTAAAATTTTTAATATTAATCTGAAACTTTAAACACATATCTAACATTGTTAATAAATCTAACTCATCAAATGAAATATTTTTATAGGAATTAGTAATATCTTTTTTATTATTTGCCTTTATTAAAATTACATCTCGTAAAAATTGATTTAAACCTTCAATAAATTGATTAATAGAAATACCATTATCTAGAATTTCATTTACAATATTTAAAATAGAACTAATTTTTCTTTTTCCAACATAAGATAATAAATCAGAATATTGATTCTCTGTTACTACCCCCAATGCTTTTTGTACATTTTCTAGATTTAAATCGCTATTTGAATAGCAAATCATTTGATCTAAAATACTCAATGCATCTCTCATACTCCCATCAGCTTTTTGAGCAATTAAAAATAAAGAATCATTATCGTATTTTATTTTTTCATCATCCAATATTAGAATTAATTGTTTTTTAATATCATCAATTGATAATCTTTTAAATTCATACCTTTGAGTTCTAGAAACAATTGTTTCTGGCATTTTATGTAATTCAGTAGTTGCAAGAATAAAAATTACATATTCAGGTGGTTCTTCTAATGTTTTCAACAAAGCATTAAATGCTTCCTTAGTTAACATATGAACCTCATCAATTATATAAATTTTATATTTTCCATGAGCGGGGGCATAATTGACGCTTTCTTTTAAATTTCTGATTTCATCAATTCCTCTATTAGAAGCTGCGTCCATTTCAATAATATCTATAGATTGTGAGAGGTCATTTATATCATTTATTGTTTTTGCAAGTATTCTAGCAGTAGAAGTTTTACCAACTCCTCTTGGACCTGAAAAAGTAAATGCATGAGCTAGTCGATTTAACTTAATAGCATTTGATAATGCTTGAGTAATATGGTCTTGACCAATAACTTGGTCAAATTTTACAGGTCTCCATTTTAATGATAATACTTTATATTCCATAGTTTAATTATCTCTGTGCACCAAAATTTGAAAATTCTGGACATTTATAAACTTATATAGCCAACTCAGTACCAGTATTTTACGGCACACAAATAACATTCTACCGTTGCTTCCTTCCGGACCTGGCGGGATTCGAAATATATTCATTGCGTAAAGCTAAATACATCAACATCGCTTTTATAAATTTAATAAATTCAGCAAATCCCTCAAATTTGGAATTCAATCCTGCATATAGCGGTTTTCAGGTTACAAGGAACCGCTAGCTCCCCATCTAGCACAGAGAATTCTATTTTTTATTTTTAATTTTATTTTCGTATTCAGCGATAAAACTTGGAACTGAAGAACTATTTTCTTCGGTTGGAAAAAGTTTATTCATTTCTTCTGTTTTAAAATTGTGTTTTTCAAAAGTATCATCTAAAATCATCTTTAAATCAGAATTAAATTTTTCTATAGTTTTTTCTAATCTTTTATTGAGTTCATCTAACAATA
>MDSZ01067102.1_pt1 | contig 12007 bp, 10 predicted proteins | sample 811201 | NCBI WGS metagenome assembly MDSZ01 (sample SAMN05326647, study PRJNA326480) | marine metagenome | isolation source: seawater | place: Indian Ocean: North | collected 2010
CCAATCGTATAAACTATTGTTCTTAAAATTGAACCTCTGTTGTTTTTATACACTCCTTTTGCTGCATTAAAGATTCCTGAGGTTAACTCTGTCATTTTAATTTAATTTTTTAAGATTTATTCTATCTGCGTTCATTATCTTAGTCCAAATAACAACGAAATCTTTTACAAATTTTTCTTTGTTATCGTCTTGAGCATATATCTCAGAATAAGATCTAAGAATCGAATTTGAACCAAAAACTAGATCTGCTCTAGACGCGGTAAACTTTGCTTTTTTTGTTTTACGATCAATGATCTCGTAAGAGTTCTTACCAGTTGGTTTCCATGTATATTTCATGTCTACCAAGTTGATAAAGAAATCATTTGTTAGAACTCCGACTTTGTCTGTAAAAATTCCTTTATTTTTAGCAGACTCATGGTTTGTACCCAGCACTCTCATACCGCCGACTAAGCAAGTCATTTCTTGCGCAGTTAATCCCATCAAAGAAGCTCTTTCTAACAAAAGTTCCTCTGGCATCACTGAATAATCTGATTGTACATAGTTTCTGAATCCATCATGCAGAGGTTCTAACCATTTGAAGTTTTTAATCTCAGTTTGTTCTTGAGTAGAATCTCCTCTGCCTGGATTAAATGGAACTTTCACTTTAGATCCAGCTTTTTTTATTGCTTTTTCTAACCCAACATTACCTGCAAGAATAATTGTATCGGCAACTGAGGCTCCAGTTTTTTTTGCAATATTCTCAAGTATTTTCAATATTTTTGAGAGTTTTTTTGGTTCATTAGCTTCCCAATCTTTCATAGGTGCTAATCGAATTCTTGCGCCATTAGCTCCACCTCTTTTATCGGTTCTTCTATAAGTTCTAGCGCTATCCCAAGCAGTAGTAATTAAATCACCAGTGCTAATTTTACTTGCAGCAATCATTTTTTTAACTTTGTTTATATTGTATTTCTTTTTTGAAGGAGAGACATTGCCTTGCCAAATCAGATCTTCTTTAGGAGCCCAGGGACCAATATAATTGTCCTTATTACCCATTGTTCTATGTGTTAGTTTAAACCAAGCTCGAGCAAATGAGTCTTCGAAAAACTTGGGGTCTTTATAAAATCTTTCTGAAATTTTTCTATACTCTGGATCCATAGCCATAGCCATATCTGCATCAGTAAACATTAATCTAGCTTTCTTTTTGGGATCTCCTAAATCAACTGGTTTTTTTTCTTCTTCAAGATTAATAGGTTCCCACTGCCATGCACCAGCAGGACTTTTTTTGCTTTCCCACTTATAATTTAATAAAAGGTCTAAATATTGATGGTCCCATTTGTCAGGATTAGTTGTCCATGCCCCTTCGAGACCTGAAGTAATTTGATTTACACCAGTTCCATTTTTTTGACTCCAGCCAAACCCTTGTTCGTGAATATCAGCTCCAGCAGGTTCTGGTCCTAAATTAGCAGGATCTCCGTTACCATGAGCTCTTCCTATAGAGTGTCCACCTACTGTAAGTGCTACTGTTTCTACATCATTCATTCCCATACGACCAAACGTTTCTCTAACATCCATTGCTGTTCTTACTGGGTCCGGCTTGCCTTCTACACCTTCTGGATTTACATAAACAAGTTGAAAATGAGATGCTGCAAGTGGAGCTTCCAAAGATGAACGATCTTGTGGATCACCGTATCTATTAACAGCTAGTGGAACAGTTTCTTTTCCCCAATAGACATCTTTTTCTGGTCCCCATATATCCTCTCTACCAAATGAAAAACCAAAAGTCTTAAATCCAGCTTTTTCATAAGCCATAGTTCCAGCTAATACCATTAAATCTGACCAGCTTAATTTATTTCCGTACTTTTTTTTAATTGGCCAAAGTAGACGTCTTGCCTTATCTAGATTTGTATTATCTGGCCAAGAGTCCTGAGGAGAAAACCTATGTGATCCAACATTAGGTCTACCATCAAACTCTCTGTAGGTTCCTACTTGGTGCCAAGTCAACCTTACCATTAAACCAGTATAACTACCTAAATCTGCTGGCCACCACTCCTGACTATCTGTCATTAATTTTAACAAATCTTTTTTCAATGCTTTAAAATTTAATTTTTTAACTTCTTTCCTATAGTTAAATTTTGGAAGAGGATTAGTTTTCGTGTCATGTTGATGCAAAATGTCTAAATTAATACTATTAGGCCAAAGTCTTGCAGTGTTAGACTCTCCTGATTTTGTTACGCCACCATGCATAACAGGGCATTTGCCGTTTCCATTTTTTTTAAATTCTACGCTCATACCAATTAACTTAATTTTTAGTTTATAATAATTCTAAACTAGAAAGTCAATATTAGATAATTATTTTTGAATTCTTATTACAACTTCCAGATTTTTTATTTTTTTACCTTTTGGTGGAGTAGGTACTTTACTTAATTTTACTTGATTATAATTAATATCTGTAAGTTCTTTAGTGCCTTCGTCATAGAAATGATGGTGCGACTTAATGTTCGTATCAAAATAACTTTTGTTTTTACTTGTAAGAATTTCTTTTAGATATCCAGCATTAGTGAACGCCTCAACTGTATTATATATCGTTGCTAAGGAAATTTTTTCATTTCCATTTTTGTTTACTTTTTTATTTAGAGTTTCAACTGTAAAATGAAAAGTTCTATTTCTATCAAATAAATTTTTAGCTATTAAAATTCTCTGTTTAGTGGGTCTAAGGCCTGAACTTCTTAATTTATTTATAATTTCGTTTTTTTGGTTCATATTATTAGTCATTTAACGATTTATTTTTACAATTATTTATATAAAATTGTATATAAATCAAGTAAAAACTACTAACTTAATCTATGCAAAAAAATAGCTTTAATTACGAAGAGTTAATTGCTTGTGGCAAAGGAGAATTATTTGGTGAAGGAAATGCAAAACTTCCGATGCCTCCTATGTTGATGTTTGACAGGATAACTGAAATAAAAAAAGATGTTGGGGAATTTAAAAAAGGATTTATCAAAGCCGAACTAGATATCAAAGAAAGTTTATGGTTTTTTGATTGCCACTTTCAAAATGATCCTGTAATGCCAGGATGTCTTGGATTGGATGCAATGTGGCAATTAGTTGGTTTTTATTTAGGGTGGGTTGGAGAACCAGGAAAAGGAAGAGCTTTAGGAGTAAATTCAGTAAAATTCACTGGTGAGGTTCTTAAAAAAGTCAAAAAAGCTACCTATGAAATTAACATGAAAAGGATTTTAAAAAAAGAAGGTGCTGTTGTTGGTTTAGCTAATGGTATATTAAATGCTGATGGAAAAACAATTTACAAAGCAGAAAATTTGAAAGTAGGATTATTCAAATCATGAAAAGAGTTGTAATTACTGGAATAGGAATAGTTTCATGTCTTGGTAACAATCAAGATGAAGTTTATAAATCTCTTTTAAATTCAAAGTCAGGAATTTCTTTCTCAGAAGAATATAAAGAATATAATTTAAAAAGTAATGTTCATGGCAAACCAAATATTAAGCTTGAAGATCACGTAGACAGAAAATTTATAAGATTTATGGGCCCTGGTTCAGCATATAATTATATATCTATGAATGAAGCAGTTAAAGACTCTGGTTTAGAAGAAAAAGACGTAAGTAATATTAATACAGGAATGATTATGGGTTCAGGTGGACCCTCGATAGAAAACGTAATTTTAGCTGCTGACAAAACTAGGGCAAAAAGTCCAAAAAGAATGGGTCCTTTCGTAGTGCCAAGAACAATGTCAAGCACTGCCTCGGCTACCTTAGCAGTTCCTTTTAAGATTAAAGGGGTAAACTATACAATTAGCTCAGCTTGTGCGACTAGCGGACATTGTATAGGTAATGCAATGGAACTTATTCAACTTGGTAAACAAAAAATAATTTTTGCAGGCGGTAGTGATGAAGTTCATTTTGCAATGACAGCTATGTTTGATGCAATGACAGCTCTGTCTTCCAAGTACAATGATACTCCAGATAAAGCTTCTAGACCTTATGATAAAACAAGAGATGGTTTTGTAATATCTGGAGGTGGTGGAGTATTAGTATTAGAGGAATATGAACATGCTAAAGCTCGAGGAGCAAAAATTTATGCAGAACTGACTGGTTACGGAGCAACATCTGATGGTTATGACATGGTAGCTCCATCGGGCGAAGGTGCTGTGAGGTGTATGAAAATGGCTTTATCAACTTCAAAAAATAAGATTGATTATATTAATACTCATGGTACTTCAACACCTGTCGGAGACATAACTGAGTTAAAAGCTGTTGGAGAAGTTTTTAAAGATTATAAACCTAAAATTAGTTCTACAAAATCGTTAGCTGGTCATTCGCTTGGAGCTACGTCAGTGCATGAGGCTATTTATAGTCTAATAATGATGAAAAATAATTTTATTGCTGCTTCTGCAAATATAACGGACATGGATGAAGAGGCTAAAAAGTATCCTATTGTAACAAAAGTTGAAAAAGAAATTAATTTGAATTCAATAATGTCTAATAGTTTTGGTTTTGGAGGGACAAACGCTACACTTGTGTTTGAAAAGGTATAATCAATGAGTTTAATGAAAGGTAAAAAGGGTTTAATAATGGGAGTTGCTAACGAAAGATCTATTGCTTGGGGTATTTCTCAGAAACTTTCAGCAGCAGGTGCAGAATTAGCTTTTACTTATTTAGGTGATGCTCTAAAGAAGAGAGTAATTCCGCTAGCAGAAAAATTAAACTCTAACGTAACTTTTAGTTGCGATGTAGAAAAGAAAGATCAAATAATAAAACTTTTTGATGATTTAAAAACTAAGTGGGGTCAGATTGATTTCGTAGTTCATGCAGTCGCTTTTTCGGATAAATCGGAATTAACAGGCGAATATTTGAATACAACAAGAGAAAACTTTTTAAGAAGCATGTTAATTTCTTGTTTTTCCTTCACAGAGGTTGCAAAAGAGGCATCTAAGATTATGAAAGAAAATGGTAGTTTACTTACTCTAACTTATGAATCGACTAAAGCTATCCCAAATTATAACGTTATGGGTGTCTGTAAATCAGCTTTAGAAGCTAGTGTTAAATATTTAGCAAGAGATTTGGGTGCAAAAAAAATTAGAGTAAACGCTATAAGTGCTGGACCAATTAAGACTCTTGCAGCCTCAGCAATTGGAGATGCAAAATTTCTGTATAAGTGGAATGAAGACCATTCTTTTTTGAAAAGAAATGTAGATATAAATGACGTAGGAAACTCAGCTTTATATCTTACAAGCGATTTAGCCTCAGGTGTGACAGGAGAAATACACTATGTTGATGCAGGATATAATAAAGTCGGGATGCCTAATCCAAAAAATATATCCTGATTTGCAAAGTTATCATAACTAGATCATAAATAAATAATTTAAATTAAATTTAAATGAAAGATATAAATAAAAAATTAAAAAAAAAAATTGAAAATTTTTTTGACTGGATAAAAGGTGCGCAACTTATTGAATTAGATACGTGTAATACAAAAGAAGATCCTGTTAGACCTGAACTTGATGTAAAGTTTAGAACAAGTTATGGACGTAAAATATTTGGTCTTAAATACAAAAAAGAAATCTGTGCAATTATGTGTTTTGGTTTTACAAATCATATTCCAAAAACAGTTGAAGAATTAGATTTAATGACTAAAGATGCTCACTTACAAAGCACATATAGAGACCAAAAAGTTGGTAAAATAGCAATTGCATATACAATATGGTCTAAAAAAAAAGGTGGTGGAAAGTTAATTGTAAAAGAAGTATTCAAAAAAATTAAACAATCAAACCATTTAAATAGGCTAATTACATTGTCCCCTTTAACTGAAATGGCTAGAAACTTCCATCTACGTAATGGCGCCATTGAACTGCAAGTAAATGAGAAAACTCAGAATTTTGAATATAAAATTTAATTAAGCTACTGCTTGCTTGATTGAAAGTTTAACTTTACCTCTATCAAAGCCAACTACTTTTACTGATACTTCATCACCTTCTTTTACCACATCTCCAACTTTTGCCACTCTTTTAGAAGCTAGTTCTGATATATGAACCAATCCATCTTGCTTTCCTAAAAAATTAACGAAAGCTCCAAATTCCATTATTTTTACAACTTTACCTTTATAGATTTTCCCAATTTCAGGTTTTGCAACTAGACTTTTAATAAACTCGATGGCTTTGTTTCTTGACTCTTCGTCAGGTGCAGCAACTGTTACCTCTCCCGTATCTTTAACGTCAACTTTTGCACCTGAGGTCTCAACAATTTCTCTTATAGTTGCACCACCTTTACCTATTACTGTGGCAATATCTTTTTTATCTACTTTTAATGTTTCCATTTTAGGAGTGTGTTTAGAAAACTCTTTTCTTGAAGATTTAATAGCCTTATTCATCTCTCCAAGAATGTGTTCTCTTCCTTTTTTAGCTTGTGCTAAAGCCTTTTCCATTATTTCAAAAGTAATTCCAGTTATTTTTATATCCATTTGAAGTGAGGTTATACCATCTTTAGTTCCAGCAACTTTAAAATCCATATCACCAAGATGATCCTCATCCCCTAAAATATCCGATAATACTGAAAATTGATCTCCTTCTTTTATTAAACCCATTGCAATTCCAGCAACAGGCTCTTTAATTGGTACCCCAGCATCCATCAAAGCTAAAGAAGTTCCACAGACAGTTGCCATTGATGATGATCCGTTCGATTCTGTAATTTCAGAAACTACTCTTAATGTATATGGAAAATTTTCTTTTTTTGGCAATGAAGAATTTATTGCTCTCCATGCTAGTTTACCGTGTCCTATTTCTCTTCTACCTGTTCCTATTCTACCACATTCTCCTACAGAAAATGGAGGAAAGTTATAATGTAGCATAAAGTTTGATCTTTGCATTCCATCTAAACTTTCTAATCTCTGTTCATCATCTGACATACCTAAAGTAGTTACCACTAAGGCCTGGGTTTCGCCTCGTGTAAACAAAGCTGAACCATGAGTCCTTGGAAGAACTCCAACCTCGCATTTAATTTGTCTAACATCATCCAATTTTCTGCCGTCTATTCTTTTTTTGTCTTTTAAAATTGCTGTTCTAACTATATCTTTTTCTAAAGATTTTAATTGTGACATTGCTTGATTTTCTGAAACATTTTCATCATCTGCAAACATTTCTTTACATTTACTATCGATTTCTGAAATAGCCGTTGATCTTTTCTTTTTATCAATTTCTTTAAAAGCTTTTCTCAAATCAGCCTCAAATACGCTTGCTATCTTCTTTTTAATTTCTGTATTATCTACTTCTTCAATTTCCCACTTTGGTTTAGTTGCTTTTTTTGCTAATGCTTCAATCGATTTTATTATTGGAACAAAATTTTCATGTCCAAATTTTACTGCATCAAGCATTATTTTTTCGCTTAAGCCTGTTGTTTCCGACTCAACCATTAATACTGCGTCTTTTGTGCCTGCAACAACTAAATCTAATTGTGATTCTTTAAGTTCTTCAGGTGTAGGATTTAATAAAAAATTATTATCCTTATATCCTACCCTACTAGCAGCTATTGGGCCCTTAAAAGGAAGTCCCGAAATAGCTAATGCTGCAGATGAAGCAATAATTGACAAAATATCAGGTTGATTTTCACCATCATATGATAGAACAGTCGGTAAAATTTGTACCTCATTCATAAAATTTGACGGGAACAATGGTCTAATAGGTCTATCAATCAATCTTGAAATTAATGTTTCTGATTCAGTAGGCCTAGCTTCTCTTTTAAAATATCCACCAGGTATTTTTCCTGCTGCGTAATACTTTTCCTGATAGTTTACTGATAGGGGAAAATAATCTTGACCATCTTTTATATTTTTGGCTCCTACGACTGTTGCTATTACAACTGTTTCTCCACATGTAGCAATTATTGCCCCATCAGCTTGTCTAGCGATTTTACCAGTTTCTAATATTATTTTTTTACCATTAATTTGGATTTCTTCTTTTGCAATTTTAAACATTATTTCCTTAAATTCAGTTGCTTGATAACTTTTTTATAAGAATCCGGGTTTCTTCTTTTTAAGTATATTAAAAGTTTTTTTCTCTTATTTACCGATTTTGTTAGTCCTAAGGTAGAATGTTTGTCCTTTTTAAATTTTTTAAAATGTTCAGAAAGTTTGTATATTTTGTCTGTAAGCAAACCAATTTGAATTTCAGCTGAACCAACATCCTTTTTATGAATCGCAAGAGAGTTAACTATATCTTTTTTTTTCTGTGTCATCTGTCTTAATTTTTTTAATAATTTTTTCGATCTTTTCGGCATATTCAAAAGAGTTATCTTCTACAAATTTTAGCTTAGGAAGAAACTTAATATCAAGCCGTTTTGATAGAGCTCTTCTAACAAGATGAGAGTATTCCGTCAAGACTCTTACTGTTTCTTTAGTATCAATACCACCTAAAGGTATTACGTAAACTCTAGCTGTTTTTAAATCTGGGGTCATTCTAACCTCAGTGACAGTTATTATTTTAGAGTTAATTGAAGGGATTTTCGCTTCATTTCTGATAAATAGCTCACCCAAATTTTGTTTTACCAGCTCACCAACTCTTAACTGTCTTTGGCTATAAGGTTTTTGTGATAAATTATCTGACATTAAATAGACCTTTGAATTTTTTCAGATAGATAAGACTCGATTACATCTTTCTCTTTAAAGTCAATGAAGTCTTTAATGCTTATACCACACTCGAGTCCTGTGCCTACTTCTTTAACTTGGTTTTTTTCTCTAAATAAACTTAAGATTTCACCATTATATACTACAACTCCATCTCTTATAATTCTTGCTTTTGATTTACTTTTAATTTCACCATTAATAACTTTAGAGCCTGCAATTTTACCTGCACTAGAAACTTTAAAGATTTTTTGAATCTCGGCTGAGCCTAAGACTGTTTCTTTTATATCTGGTTCCAATAAGCCTGAAAGTGATTTTTCTACATGTTCTAAAGCTTCATAAATAATATTAAAAAACTTAATTCCTATTTTTTGCTCGTCTGCTAGTTTTTTGGCCTCTCGATTCGGTTTTACATTAAAACCAATTAATATTGCATTTGATGCTTTTGCTAAGGATACGTCTGTTTCATTAATCATTCCAATATCAGATAAAATTATTTTTGCCTTAACTTCGCTATGTTCGATTTTATTTATTGCCATCTGTAATGCTTCGCTTGAACCTTGAACGTCTGACTTAATTATAATATTTAGTTCATTTTTCTCATGGCTTTTATCGAAAAGAGTAGTTTTATCCTTTGCCAACGTTTTCTTCTTGTTTGAATTATTTTTTTTAAATTCTGAAATTTCTTTAGCCTCATTTTCATTTTTAGTAACCAAAAATTCAGCACCAGCAAAAGCTGAACTATTCATGCCTAGGATTTCTACTGGCATTGATGGAAGGGCTTCTTTAACATTTTTTCCCTCGTAATTTATCATTGCTCTAATTTTTCCCCAAGTGTCACCGCAAACAAAAAAGTCTCCTATATTTAATTTTCCTTTGCTAATTAAAATTGTCGACACTGGACCTTTGCCTTTGTCTATCTTTGATTCGATTACAACACCTTTTGCAGGTCCTGAGAACGAAGTTTTTAAATCCAATATTTCAGATTGTAATAATATATTTTCCTTAAGTTTATCTAAATTAATTTTTTTTAAAGCTGAGACTTCTACAAATAATGTATCTCCGCTAAGATCTTCTGCGATTAACTCGTACTGCATCATTTCATTTTTTATTTTACTAATATTCTTTTCGGGTAAGTCACATTTATTTATTGCCACAATAATTGGCACTTTTGCTGCTTTTGCATGTTTTATTGCTTCGATAGTTTGAGGTTTTATTCCATCATCTGCTGCTACTACTAAAACTACTATATCTGTAATTTTAGAACCACGCGCTCTCATTTCGGTAAACGCAGCATGACCTGGGGTATCTATAAAAGTTATGATTTGATTTTTGTCAGATTTTACCTGATATGCTCCTATGTGTTGTGTAATGCCACCATGCTCACCTGAAACAATGTTCGAGCTTCTTAATGAGTCTAATAAAGATGTTTTTCCATGATCAACATGACCCATAATCGTAACAATTGGGGGTCTTATCTGAATATCACCTTCGAGTTTCTCCTCAACTTGATTAACTTCTAAAGAGTTTTGATCTTCTACAATTGGATTGTGTCCAAATTCTTTAACAATATATTCTGCTGTATCTTTATCAATGTTATGATTTATGGTCGCTATCACTTTCATATTAAAAAGAAATTTAATTATATCGCTAGATTTTTCTGCCATTCGATTTGATAATTCCTGAATTGTAATTTGTTCAGGTATTTTTACATCTCTTACAATTTTTTTAAATTCTTTCTTCTCTTCAGTAGAAGGCTTATTTTTTTTCTCTTTTAACCTTGCTCTTTTTACTGAAGCTAAACTTCTTTGCTTAATCTCGATTTCTTCTACGTTTAAAGCTCTTGATACGGTAAGTTTAAAATCTCTTTTATCTACCGGATTTTTTAATCTTAGTTTACTTTTTCCACTAGGTTTATTGTCTTTTTTTATAAAGTCTTTAGTTGCTTGTTGTTCAATAAACTTTCTATTGATGTGTTTTTTCTTAGTCTCAGGCATGACATGTTGCCCTACTTGTCCACTAGACCTATTTATGTTTTTGCTTCCTTTAAATGGTTTTTTTTTCTCTACTGAAAATGATTTTTTTCCACTAGTATTAAAATTACTTGAGTCAATTTTCTTTTTAAAATTTGATGAAATTGTAAGTGTTTTTTTTGTATCTTTCTTATCCATAGCATTATTTGTAGACAATTTCTCTTGCAGACATGATTAATTGATCTGCTTCTTTTCTTGAAAGTGAGAATTCCTCTAGGTATCCATCTATTCTTATTTTTTTTCCTTTTATCTCGTCAAAACCTCCGATTAATTCATCTGAAGACAAGTCTGCAAAATCTGATAGTTTTTTAATATTTTTTTGACCTAAAATGACAAGCATACCTTGCGTCATGCCTTGAAGATTGATTAGAGACTCCTCCACACCTAATTCTTTAAGTTTCTGTGCAACCTCCTCTTTTTCTTTTATCAATGTTTCTTTTGATCTATTAATTAGTTCTTTTGCTGTATCTTCATCAATTGCATCAATTTTTGAAATATCCTCTGGTTTGGACTGAGCAATATCCTCAATACTTTGAAAACCTTCCGAAACTAAAAGCTGTCCTAAAGTTTCATCAACTTCTAAGTTTTTTATTAATGTTTCAGTTCTATCTTTAAACTCAATTTGTCTTCTTTCTGAATCTTCTTTGTCAGTTAATATGTCAATTTCATAATTTGTTAACTTCGAGGCTAATCTCACATTTTGACCTCTACGACCTATGGCCTTACTTAAATTTTCTTCAGTTAAAATTATATCAATTCTTTTATTATCTTGATCTATTAATACTTTTTGAATTTCTGCTGGAGACAAGGACTCTGATATTAAAGTAGGTAAATCCTCCGTCCATTTGATTATATCAATTTTTTCTCCGTGTAATTCGTTAACTATGGTTTGTACTCTGCTGCCTCGCATACCTACGCAGGCTCCAACAGGGTCGATAGAGGTATCCTGAGAATGAACACAAATTTTTGCTCTGCTACCTGGATCTCTTGCTACGGATTTTATTTCAATAATCCCCTCATAAATTTCCGGTACTTCTTGAAAAAAGAGTTTTGCCAGAAACTGTGGGTGAGCTCGTGATAAAAATATTTGATGTCCTTTAAGTTCCTTTTTTACTTCATAACAATAAGCCTTAACTCGATCACCAGTTTTGAGGATTTCTCTTGGAATAAGTTCGTCTTTTTTTATAACTCCTTCAGCCTTACCTAAATCTACAATAACATTTCCGTACTCTAAACGTTTGATAATTCCACTTAGTATCTGACCTTGTTTATCTATAAAATCATCGTATTGTCTATTCTTTTCAGCTTCTCGAACTCTAGAACTGATTACCTGCTTAGCACTTTGAGCTGCAATACGACCAAAG
>MDSZ01021539.1_pt1 | contig 12006 bp, 10 predicted proteins | sample 811201 | NCBI WGS metagenome assembly MDSZ01 (sample SAMN05326647, study PRJNA326480) | marine metagenome | isolation source: seawater | place: Indian Ocean: North | collected 2010
ATATAAAGCCATCGATGATACAACCAGTTAAAGATATTAAATCTTTAGGAAAATTTAATGTAAAAATTTCTTTACACTCTGAAGTTGATGCTGAAATAACAATTAACGTTCAATCGGCTGAAACAATCCAATAATTATACAATTTTTTCCCCAGTTTTTTTTTCTAATTTCAGATTTTTTTTTTTTATTATAAATTAATTGAATGGAAAAAAATTTTAATATCATTAAAGATAAATTCAAAGAACATCCAAATAATATTGAAGCTGAACAAGCGGTAATTGGATCTGTATTAGTAACTAATGAGATATTTGATGAAATAAATTCTATTGTATCAAGTGTTAATTTTTATGACCCAATGCATCAAAAAATTTTTAATGCTATTGAAAGTCTTATATACAAAGGAATGCTTGCAAATCCAATAACATTGAAAAATTATTTTGAAGATGAGAAGGATGATTTAAATGTTCCAGAATATTTAGTTAAAATTACCAAATTTTCTACTTCAATAAGACAAGCTATAGAATATTCAAAAATTATTTATGATATGTTTGTGAGAAGAGAACTTATAAAGATTTCTGAACAAACAATTGATACTGCAAAATTAAATGATTTAGATACTAATGGTCAAGATATAATTGAAAATTCAGAAAAATTGCTTTTTGATCTTGCAGAAAAGGGTTCTTTTAATTCTTCGTTAACAAAATTCGATGAAGCAATGAAACAAACTATTGAGATGGCTACTGCAGCATATAAAAACGAAGAGGGTATAGTTGGTGTTCCTACAGGATTAAGAGATTTAGATGATAAACTTGGTGGACTTCACCAATCTGATTTAATTATTATTGCTGGTCGACCATCAATGGGTAAAACTTCATTAGCCACCAACATTGCATTTAATGCTGCAAAAAAATTACAAGATAGTAAAAAAAAATCTACAATTGCTTTCTTTTCCTTAGAGATGTCATCTGAGCAATTGTCAACTCGAATTTTAGCTGAACAATCAAGAATTAGATCAAATGATATCAGAAGAGGAAGAATTTCTGACGAACAATTCGATAAATTCTTAGAAACTTCAAAAGATATTGCAGAGTTACCTTTGTATATAGATGAAACACCAGCAATAAGTATTGCTGCAATGAGTAATAGAGCTCGTAGGATAAAAAGATTATTTGGACTCGATATGATCATTGTAGATTATATTCAATTAATGAAAGGATCATCATTTAATAAAGATGGAAGGGTTCAAGAAATATCCCAGATTACTCAAGGACTTAAGGCAATAGCTAAAGAACTTTCGATTCCAGTTGTTGCATTGTCTCAGCTTTCAAGACAAGTAGAGCAAAGAGATGATCATAAACCACAACTATCAGACTTAAGAGAATCTGGGTCTATAGAGCAAGATGCTGATGTGGTAATGTTTGTTTACAGAGAAGGATATTATTTACAAAGAAAAGAACCTAGAGAGGCAACTGTAGAACATGCAGAATGGCAAGCAAAAATGAATGAAGTTGCTCATCTTGCAGAAATAATCATTGGAAAACAAAGACATGGTCCAGTTGGCAAGATTCTTTTAGAATTTGAGGAACAATTTACTAAATTTAAAGATACTCAAAATAACTAAATTCAAATATAAAAGGGTTAAATGTTATCCCAACTATATCAAAATTTAATTCTAAAAAACCCAAAATCAGTTTTTGTTTTTTTGATAATTACTTTGTTATTTTTTGGATATAATGCAAAAAATTTTAGATTAGATGCCTCATCTGAAACATTATTAATCGAGGGAGATCCTGATTTAAAATATCTTCAAGAAATTTCAAAAAAATATGGATCTAAAGATTTCTTAATACTTACCTATACTCCAAATGAAGGAATGGTTACAGATACTTCAATCAATAATCTCTTAAGCCTGAAATATAAAATTCAAAGTTTAGATTGGGTTCATAGTGTTATAACTCTTTTAGATATACCTTTGCTAGATAATTCTGAAAAACCTTTACAGGAAAGACTTCAAAATTTTAAAACATTAAAAGACGATGATGTTGATAGAAGTCGAGGATTTAAAGAAATACTAAATAGCCCAGTATTTAGAAATTTTGTTATTAGTGAAAATGGCAAAACAAGTGGAATAATTGTTAACATTAAAGATAGAGAAAAATTAAAAGATATTGAAAATAAGTCAAAAGAAGAAATACAGAATCATAAAGATAAAATTAAGAAACAAAATCATCAAAATATTATTGAAATTAGAGATGTCATAAAAAGTTATCAAGATATAGGAAAAATACATTTGGGGGGAATACCCATGATAGCTGATGACATGATGTCATTTATTAAAAGCGATATAATTGTTTTTGGTTTGGGGGTTCTATTATTTATTGTAGCTACATTGTGGGTGGTATTTAGAAAAATTATCTGGATAGTTGTACCAATAAGTAGTTGTTTTTTTTCAGTAATAATAATGATCGGTTTACTTGGATTGTTAGGCTGGAAGGTAACAGTTATATCCTCAAACTTCATTGCATTAATGTTAATTTTAACTATGGCAATGAACATTCACATGAGCACAAGGTTTTTACAACTGAGGGAAAAATTTCCAAGTAAGAAGGTTTTAGAGCTATTATCTTTGACTACTAACAAAATGTTTTGGCCAATTCTTTATACTGTTTTAACAACTATAATTGCTTTTCTCTCTTTAATCTTTAGTGAAATTAAACCAATAATTGATTTTGGCTGGATGATGACATTAGGACTTATAACTTCATTTATAATTACTTTTACACTTTTACCTTCAGTAATAAATTTTGTGCCAAAGGAAAATATTGCACTCAATAAATATGGGGATTCAAAAATTACAACTTTTCTAAGCAATATCTCTTTAAATTTTCAAAAATCTATTTTTATTGTAACGACGTTGATAATTATTTTAAGTTTGGTTGGAATTAGTCGTCTACAAGTAGAAAATAGTTTTATAAATTATTTTAGTAAGAATACTGAAATTTATAAAGGAATGAAATTAATTGATGAAGAATTAGGAGGAACTACACCGCTAGAAATTATTTTAAAATTCCCTGCCAAAAAAAAATTAGAAAAAGATGATGAATTTGAGGATGATTGGGGTGATGAAAATGAACAAAATGATGAAAAGTATTGGTTTACTAAAGATAAAGTTAATCGAATATCATTAATACACAATTATTTAGATAGCCTTCCAGAAGTTGGAAAAGTTTTATCATTTTCATCAATTATTGATGTGGCAACATCATTAAACAATAATAAACCATTAGGAACTTTAGAAATGGGTGTTCTTTACACTAAGATACCTAACAATATTAAAAAAGAAATAATTGACCCATATATTTCAATTAAAGATAATGAGGCTAGAATTAATTTAAGAATAATAGACTCTCAAGAAAACCTAAGAAGAAATGACCTTATAAAAAAGATAAATAATGATTTAAAAAATCAATTTGGTTTAAAAGAAAATGAATTTAAGCTTGCTGGGGTCTTAATTTTATTCAATAATTTACTTCAAAGTCTCTTTAAATCTCAAATTCTAACATTGGGTTTAGTTATGATTGGAATATTTGTGATGTTCATGATTCTATTCAGAAATATAAAATTATCTTTAATCGGTATAGTACCAAACTTTATAGCTGCATTCTTTATATTAGGCATAATTGGATTACTCAAAATACCACTAGATATGATGACAATTACTATAGCTGCAATAACAATAGGAATAGCAGTTGATAACAGTATTCACTATATTTACAGATTTAAAGAAGAATTTGTAAATACTTATGATTATAAGAAGACAATTAAGGTCTGTCACTCAACAGTTGGTAGGGCTATTTTAAACACATCTATCACTATTGTTTTTGGTTTTTCAATTTTAGTTTTATCTAAATTTATTCCAACTATATATTTTGGAATTTTTACAGGTCTTGCAATGTTATTGGCAATGATTTCAGTTTTAACCTTATTACCCACATTGCTTATATTTGTAAAACCATTTAATAAATAAAAGAATGACAGGGGCATTAAAAAGTTTTTACGACTTTATATCTTTTATAGATTTTGTTTATTTGTTAATTACAATTTTATCTTTAATAAAATGCTATAGAAAAGGCTTTGTTTTAAGTATTCTTGCAATGGCAAAATGGCTACTTGCTTACGTAATTACATTAATACTTTTTCCAAAAATAAAACCATTTTTAAAAGATACTATCGATAATGAGTATGTTTTAGATATAGGGCTTGGTGTTGCAATTTTTGTTATTGTTATTTTTCTAGTCTTACTTGTTAACAAAGGAATTAGTAAAGCTGTCAGATACACAGGGATTGGTAGTTTAGATACTATTTTTGGTTTTTTCTTTGGATTCGTTAGATCCTATATTGTTGCTGTTTGTATATTTTCAGGAGTACATATAGTTTATAATTATGACAAATGGCCAATAAATATGGACAAATCATACATCTTTCCATACTTGGAAAAAGGTAGTAATTATTTATTAAAAGAATTTCCAAATGAAAAAACATATCAAGATTCAAAAGAAAAAATTGAGGAGCTTTAATTCAAAATTTAAAGAAGAATGTGGTGTATTTGGAATTAGCAATACAAAAGACGCATCTGCTTTAACTGCTTTAGGTCTACACGCACTTCAACATAGAGGTCAAGAAGGTTGTGGAATAGTTACTTTTGATGGTAGTCATTATTTTTCAGAAAAAAGATTTGGTTTAGTTGGTGATAATTTTAATAAAGAAAAAATTTTGAAAAAATTAAAAGGAAATTATGCTATTGGTCATAACAGATATAGTACTACTGGTGAAAATACTTTGAGAAATATTCAGCCTTTTTTTGCTGATACAAATGCTGGTGGTATAGGCGTTGCACATAATGGTAATTTAACTAATTCAATTTCTTTAAGGAATAAATTAGTAGAAGATGGTGCAATTTTCTACACAACATCAGATACAGAGACCATTGTTCAATTAATTGCAAAATCAAAAAGAAAAAAAACAATAGATAAAATTGTTGATGCTATTTTTCAAATTCAGGGAGGTTATGCTTTAGTGATGTTAACTCAAACTTCATTAGTTGGAGTAAGAGATCCATTTGGGATAAGGCCCTTGGTTATTGGTAAATTGAATAACAGCTACGTTCTTGCATCAGAGACATGCGCGTTAGATATAATTGGAGCAAAATTTATCAGAGAGGTTGATAATGGAGAAATTGTTTTAATTGAAAATGATGAAATCAAAAGTATAAAACCATTTCCTCCTAAAAAAATAAGACCGTGTGTATTTGAATATATTTATTTTTCAAGACCAGATAGTATTATAAATGGTAGAAGTGCTTATGAACATCGTAAAAATCTTGGCATCGAATTAGCAAAAGAAAATGATCTGAAAGCTGACATAGTTGTTCCAGTGCCAGACTCAGGAAATGCGGCAGCAATTGGTTTCGCACAACATCTTAATATGAATTTTGAATTGGGACTTATCAGAAATCATTATGTCGGTAGAACTTTTATAGAACCAAGTCAAAAAATTAGAAGTTTGGGAGTAAAATTAAAACTAAATGCAAATCAATCTACGATAAAAGGAAAAAGAATAATCCTTGTTGATGATTCTCTTGTACGAGGAACTACGTCACATAAAATAATAAAAATGCTATATGATGCAGGAGCAAAAGAAGTTCATGTTAGGATAGCTTGTCCTGAAATAAAATTTCCAGATTTTTATGGAGTAGATACACCCACTAAGAAAGAGTTGCTTGCAGCAAATAAAACTAATGATGAAATTTGTGAATATATTGGAGCGAAATCTTTAAAATTTTTATCAATAGGTGGTTTATATAGAGCTATAGGATTTGATAAAAGAAATGATAACTATCCTCAATTAACTGATCATTATTTTACAGGTGACTATCCAGTTAAGCCGATTGATGAACTGGGTGATAATAAAGTTACTCAATTATCATTATTGAGTACAGGTTCAAATAATTAAATGAAAACTGTCAACTTTACTGAAATGAAAAAAGGGACTAAGGAAGAATATTTATTATTAGATGATTACGAACAAGATTATATAAAGGGTACTGCTGATAGAATCATTAAATTCCTGGGAGGTCTAAATCAAACTTTAGAGGGATACAAAATAACAAGATTAGAACATTCTCTTCAAACTGCGACTAGAGCTTTTAATGATAAAGCAGATGAAGAAATGGTTGTGGCTGCATTATTACACGATATAGGAGATGAATTAGCTCCATTAAATCATTCTGAATATGCTGCTGCGGTTCTTAAACCTTATGTAACCAAAAAAACTCACTGGATAATTGAAAAACATGGTGAGTTTCAAATGTATTATTATGCTCACCACTTAGGAAAAAATAAAAACCAAAGAGACAAATATAAAGATCATGAATATTACAATGATGCAATAAATTTTTGTGAAAAATGGGATCAGGCATCATTTGATCCTGACTATAAAAGTATGACCTTAGAAGACTTTGCCCCAATGGTAAAAAGAATATTTTCTAGAAAACCATATTCTTTACTTTAAATAGATAAAAAAAGTACTATTAGAGATCTTATGATAAATACGAAAGAACAAATTATAAAATATTTTTTATCTGGTATTAAAGATAAAAAAGATTTCAAAATTGGTATTGAGCATGAAAAATTCTTATTTGATAATAATAATAAACGTATCGATTATTCAAAAATAAAACAAATGTTTTCAGCTTTATTGGAATTTGGCTGGAACCCAATATTGGAAAAAAATAATATCATTGGTTTGAACAAAGGTGGAAAAAATATTACACTTGAACCTGGAAATCAAATTGAGTTATCCGGAGAAAAACTCAATCATATTCATGAGGCATGTGCTGAGTCTCAAGATTATCTATTTGAGCTTAAACAAGTAACAAAAAAATTAAATTTGAGTATAGTTAGCGCAGGTTTTGACCCGATATCAAAGCTAAGTGAAATTCCAAATAATCCTAAACAAAGATACAAACTAATGACTAAAGATATGCCCTTAGGTGGTGAATTGAGTCTCGATATGATGTATCGAACTTGTGGAACTCAATTAAATATCGATTATGAGACAGAGGAAGACTTTATTAAAAAGTTTAAAATTGTTAATTCAATAGTACCAATTACTATTGCTCTATTTGCCAATTCTTCAATTGTCGAAAAGAAAAAAAGTAATTATTTATCTTATAGATCAAAAGTTTGGCAAAATACTTCACGTGGTGGCTTACCTAAAATATTTTTTGAGGATCTCGATTTTGAAAAATATGCAAACTTTGTAATGAATTTTCAAATTTTATTCATTAAAGATAAAAATAATTATTTTTCAGGACAAAGATATAAATTTAAAGATTTTATGAATGGAAAAATCAGTGAAATTAAAAATCGCTTTCCAACTGAAGATGATTTATCAACACACTTAAGTACAATCTTTACAGAAAATAGATTAAAAAAGTATATTGAACTTAGATCAATGGATACCTGTGGCTGGGATTGTTTGTGTGCTGGACCTGCTTTTTATGTTGGAATGCTTTATGGAAATTTAGATGAGGTTTACGATTTAATTTCTAAATGGGATAAAAATAAAATAATTAATGCTTATCTCGAAGCTCCAAAAAAAGGTTTTAATACACAGCTTATGGGTAAAGATCTTTTATATTGGGCATCAACTTTATTAGAATTTTCAAGAAGAGGTTTAGACCAAAGAGATGTGCTTAACAAGAGCAAAAAAAATGAAGCTTTATTTCTAAATCACTTAAAAAAAGTAATTGATAATAAAACAACAAATGCAGATCATATGATTAAAAAATTTTCAAAAAATGAAGATCTGAGTGAACTATATGATAAATAAAATTGTTGCTATTCAAGGTGATCCTTTACCAAAACTTAATCCTTTAACTGATACAAGTATTTTTTTGGCAAATGAAATTCAGAAAAAAAAATATAAGATCTTCTATTACGAACCAAAAAACTTATCTATTATAAATTTTAAAGTAATTGCCTCAGGTTTTTTTGTAAAGTTCAATTATACTAAAAAAAAAAAATTTAAAATTTTGGGAAAAAAAAAGTTAGATTTAACTAAATGTAAATTTATTTTGATAAGACAAGATCCTCCATTCAACCTTGAATATATTTCATCTACTTACATTTTAGATTTAATTCAAAATAAAGTTAAAATTATTAATAATCCAACTTCCATCAGAAATATATCTGAGAAACTTTATTCATCAAATTATCAAAGATTTATGCCAAATACAATTTTTACACAAAATTTGAGCGAAATAAAAAAATTTATCAATGTTAATAAAAAAGTTATTTTAAAACCAATACATGGTTATGGTGGGAATGATATTCATTTGTTATCTACGTTTAATTCTAAATTAATCAAAAGATTAATCAAAAAACATAATTATGTCATGTGTCAAAAATTTCTACCTAAAATAAATAAAGGTGATAAGAGAGTTTTTATCATTAATGGAAAGATAGTTGGAGCAATATCTAGAATTCCAAAAAAAAATTCTTTTTTAAGCAACTTAAGTAAGGGTGGTAAAGCAACCAATATCAATTTAACAGCTACTGAAAAAAAAATATCTAAAAAACTAGCAAAAAATTTAAAAAAAGAAAATATCTTTTTTTCTGGAATAGATTTTATAGATCAAAAACTTAATGGTGATATTAATGTTACGTCCCCCACTGGATTAAAAACTTTTTACGACCTTTCAAATATAAATCTTGCAAAAACTTTTTGGGAAGAATTAAAAGCATGAAAAATTTGACTGACCAACAAAAGGGGTCTTTAATGGCATTTGTAGCGGTAATGTTCATTACTCCTGATTCTTTATTTATCAGACTTTCTAACGTTGATACTTGGGGATTGGTTTTTTATAGAGGAGTGATTCCTTTTTTTACTGTTTTTTTTGCAATGTTATTAATTTACAAATTAGATTTTTTTAAGATTTTATTTAATAGTGGCTATCATGGTTTAATTTATGTTGGAACATTTAGTCTGACAAATATTACTTTCGTAGTCTCAATCCAAAACACAAATGTTGCAAATACACTTGTGATGATTGCAACAGCTCCAATGCTTTCTGCTATACTTGGTGCCATTTTTTTAAAGGAACCTCCTGATAAAAAAACTTTGATTTCTATAATAATTACTTTTTTTGCAGTAATTTATATTTTCTTTGACTCTTTAAAATTAGGAAATTTTTACGGAGATATTTTGGGATTTATTACGGCATTAGGTTTGGCAGTAGGTGCTGTTACTATAAGATCTGCAAAAACAAAAAATTTAGTGCCCGCTGCCGTTATTGGAAAGCTATTTGTAGCAATTTTTGCTTTATTTTTTATTGAAAGCTTTGTTCTTGTTGATAAAGATTTAATAATTATACCACTGATGTGTATTTTGTGTGTAGCAATACCTTTTGTATTAGTTACTATTGCTCCAAGATACATACCTGCTGCAGAGGTTAATTTATTTTTTCTATTAGAAACTATAATCGGTCCTTTCTGGGTTTGGCTGATTATTAAAGAACAACCAAGCATTGAAACTCTTTATGGTGGGGCAATCATTATAACTACGATCTCCATTCACTCATTTATGAAGCTAAAAAAATCTTAAGCTTGTCACAATTAGGACTTGATTTAATAATACATCGCGAGTAGTTACGGCAGTTTTTATGAATAAAGTTTTAAAAAATTCTTGGGCATTATTTTTAGGTATGGGATGCATCATGATGGCTTATGGCTTTCAAGGATCGCTTCTTGGTGTAAGAGCTGTTCAAGAAGAATTTAGTCTAACTGCAACTGGATTCATGATGTCAGGTTATTTCGTAGGATATTTTATTGGTGCAGCTACTATTCCGAATATAATTTCTAGAGTAGGCCACATTAGGGTTTTTGCGGCTTTTGCATCATTGGCATCTCTAGTTATTTTAGTGCACTCAATATTGATCCATCCTTTTATATGGTTCTTGCTTAGAGTGCTCACTGGAATAAGTATGGTTTGTATTTATACAGTTGCTGAAAGTTGGCTTAATGATAGATCTAGTAATAAAAATAGAGGGAGTGTTTTATCCATCTACATGGTTATTCTTTACGGTGCGATGGGTGTTGGAATGTTTCTGCTGAATTTTAGTAGTCCTCAAAATTTTCAACCTTTTATATTAGTTTCTGTAATTACATCAGCTGCTTTGATACCAATTTTGTTAACTAAAAAGAAACCACCAACATTCAAAAAGATTAAAGCAATGTCTTTAAAAGATCTTTATGAGGCTTCTCCATTCGGAATGGTTAGTTCTCTTTTTTATGGAACTATACAATCAGCACTGTTTACTTTGTTAGCTGTATATGCAACTTCAATGAATTTTTCTATACTAGAAATATCGATTGTTACTTTTCTTTTGGCAGTCTCAGGAGCTGTTGCACAATTTCCTATAGGAAAGATATCTGATATTTATGATAGAAGAAAAGTAATAGTATTTAGTACATTTGGTGCTGCATTTTTTTCTATCATTGCAATATTTGTTTCAAGACAAATGTATTTACCTGGTGGTTTAGCGACTAGTAAAACATGGTTTTACATATTCTTTATTCTTTTTTCTTTTTGCAGTTTACCTATGTTCTCATTAATCTTAGCACATACTAATGATTATATACCTAAAGAAAAATTTGTTGCTGCTGGTGCAGGACTTCAATTTGCATTTGGATTAGGTGCCATAAGTGGTCCGTTCTTATGCTCCATAGTAATGGATATCATTGGTTCTAATGGTTTTTTCATATTTCTATTTTTATTTCATTCTATAATTGGTATTTATGGAATTCATAGAATGAGAGTAAGACAAACAGTAGATAATCCTGACTCTCAATTCGTAGCAATGCCTCAAACAATAACACCTGCAGGTATTGAACTAAATCCATCAACTGAGCCTATAGAAGAACCGGTTAGAGAGGAAATTAATTAAATCTAGATTATTTTCTCTATATGTTTGGACATTTCAGTTAACACTTTTTTTTTCGAAAGTCTGTCTGTTCTAATTAAAATTGCATCTTTAACTTTTATCAGTGGACTATTCTTTCTTTTTTTATCCATTTGAGTTCTTTTTCGTAAGGATCTTATAACTTCTTTTAATGGAATTTTTTTTTTCAATTCAAGCCATCTTCTATATCCTGCAACATTAGAACTACATCTAAAATAAAATGCTAAATCATACTTAGGATTTTTTGATAAAATTTTACTAGCAATATCTCTTCCTTCAACACAAATCTTTTTATTATTTCTAATAATTTTCTTTTGAAATTTATTTATAATTTGTCTAACATTTTTGTTTTTAGCCAAAACTGACACGTGGTTACTAATTTCTTCAGAATGTAAATTTTGTTTAATAATTTTTTTATAAGAAATCTTATTAAATTTTGTTTTTAGAAAAGAAACTAAATTTTTTGGTTTATACGTGATTATTAATTTACTACTATATCTATATAATAACCCTGAATTAATTAGTAATAATCTATATTTTTTTGAAACAAGTTTAGCTGCAGTACTTTTTCCACTTGCAGATTCTCCATCACAGGCGATTATCAATTTTTTAATTTTTTTCACTAAAGGTTAATAATGTTTTGAATAGTTTAATGCAAAAAAATTATAATAAATATCCCTAATTTATATGTAATTATCACCTGTAGGTTGAAACTCAAATTAGTCACTGAAGAAAAAATTTTTTTTTACTTCTTATTGAAACACCGCAGATTCTTTGTTCAAATAGGTTTTTATAAATATGCCTAAAAAAAAATACATTAAAACAAAAAAAAATAAAATTAGTAAAAATAATGGCTTAGCTAAAATAGCAACCATTACTACTAAATCTCTTAGTAATGCTTTTGTTAATTTTAAAAAAAATCAAGAAATAAAAAAGATTAAAGAAATTAAATTAAAAAAACTTCAAGAAAACAACAATTTAAT
>MDSZ01093332.1_pt1 | contig 12006 bp, 6 predicted proteins | sample 811201 | NCBI WGS metagenome assembly MDSZ01 (sample SAMN05326647, study PRJNA326480) | marine metagenome | isolation source: seawater | place: Indian Ocean: North | collected 2010
ATGGACTTCCTGTTGCACATTGCTCATCAAAAAATAGCCGAAAGCATCGGTACTGGTGGTCTGAAGGACCGCTTTGGATGTCGCATCTAAGAGTTCTACGGACACGTTTTCGACCCCGTTTCCATCCACATCTTCCAGGGCTGTGCCGGAGATATCAACCGTATCGCTTTCTGCGAAGAACGAGGTGTTGAGCAATTCCGCTGGATTGCCTTGAAGAATCAAAGCGCCACTGATCATCCCGAGAAGACTCCCGATGAAGATGAGCGCTGCAGCGAGGTTTCTCCACCGGTCAGCATCTCGGTCGATCATGGCGTACCAATCGTCCTCTGCCTCCGTGGTGACGGCCTCAATTTCTGCCGTGCTAACCACGAGTTCCTCCTCTGGTTCGCCGGCTAGGGAGGCTTCTTTTTTTGCCTTCACCCTTGCACGGAGGGCTTCCATACGTTGTTCACGGTCGCTGTCCATGGTGTCCCTCCTGTTACGGCCAATGCGTGCGCGGATAATACCTCTTTCCTTGTGCACCGCGTACCTGCATCAGGGCTTTCTCTTCCATTCGACCAAGAGAATGAACCCAATGATGGAGAATAAACCTACGGCGGCAAGCGATGCAAGCGTCTTCGAACCGGTTGATACCCCATCTTCAACATCTGCATCTGCGTGTGATGGATGGTCATCACCGCTTTCAATTTCCTCTCCAAGATTAACAAAGGCTTGGGTTCGCAATCCCAATTCAACCAACCTCCCAACAGCTCCCAAGGATTCAGCGCTGACCTTGTCGGGTGTATCTTCCATGGTGTGCCAATAGCTTCCGAAGGTGTAGGGTTTCGGTTCACCGTACGAGGTGTCCATGATGTCAATGCTCGGGATGCCGAGGGCATCAGCATGGACGTGGTCGTCCAGAACGCCGACGAGTGTATCGTATTGGACCACATCAAGGCCGGCCTCTCCACGGCAGTCAACGGTGCCATTCACGAGGCCGAGGTCGGTTCCCAATTCTACCACTCGAGATTTCAGCGTTTCATTACCGGGGAGGACATTGTGAAGTTGAAGGTCTGCATCGCCCACCATATCCAACAACACAAACGCGTGGGTTGAGGCGATTTCACTTTGGGTCAAATTTTCGGCCCATGCTTCGGCACCCAGGGTGTATTGCTGGTCTTGATCTTCTGCATCGTTGAAGAACAAAACGACCTCGTGGTCCAAGCCCATTGTAGGAATGTGGTTTGCGAGTTCAAGCAGGACGGCAACGCCACTTGCGGCATCGTTGGCGCCAGGGACCGGGAGTGTACGGTTGTTCTCGTTATCGTCTTGGTCGGCAATGTTTCTTGAGTCATAATGGGCGGACAACACGAGGGTGCCCGTAGAGGTTCCGTTGGGCGTCCAGGTTGCAAAGACATTGGTCAAATTCATGTCGTAGCGCTGGTGCTCCTGTTGGGTTACCTCGTAGCCAAGCGTTGTCAATTGGTCGGTGATGGTTTGTCGAAAGGACTCGGAGACATTGCTGCCCGGAAGGCGTGGCCCGAGGTCCACTTGCCATTGAACCGAAGCATTGGCTGCCTGCCCGTCGAATTGCAGGTCATCGACCAACGCGCAGCGGTCGACCTGATGGTAGGGTGCATCGGTCGTCAAAGACCCCTGGGCCATCGTCGCCACCAACATCATCGTTATGCACGCATAGAGGGCTGAACGGGGTGCCTTTTGTGTTGCAATCCCCTGTTCCATGGTGATGCCTCAACCACGGACTCTTAAATACCTCCTTTCTTCTGGTAGAATTGGGAATCAGTCTTACGATTCTTCTTGGTGTTATTTATGTCGGAACGACGCTCCAGTCCAGCCATTGCGTTCATGCTACTCATGCTCCTCTCGAGCACGGCGCCGTTGTTGCTCTCCGTCGCAGCTGAAGGTGGAGAGGAATCTTCGTCCACGCCGACCTACAACGCCGGAGGCACCATCATTGGAGATATCGAAGAATTCAATCCCAGTGACGGAAGTGAGTACTTGTTTATTCATGAGGATGAACCCGTCGTTTCGGCCACGCAATTCATGCGACAAGCATGGGTTGACGCTGGCCGCCCCGGTGTTGATGACATGGTGGTTGAACCTTCCATGGCCCGTTCCAGTGGACGTGCTTGTACGCCTCACTCCGTCGGCGACACCCTGACCGTGCCCATTTCAGGCGGGTCGATTTCTGCCTATGTCGCCAAAACCACCAACACGGTCGCCTTCATCGTCCAAAGCGGCCGAACGCTATCCTCCACGGTTCTGAACAACCTCGCAAGCACGTGGGATTCAACCATTTACCCCACCATGACAACTTACTACGGAAAGGACTACCAAGACGGACGTGGATTGGCCCCACCCGACATCGACAACAACTGCCAAGTCCAGATTGTCATCTACGACATCGACGGAGCGTACAACACGGGTGGATATTTCGCTCCTTCTTTCTCTTCGTCGAGAGAAGCGGTCTTCGTCGACTACGCAGACATCACCTTGTCTTGGGGACGTTCCATTCTTGCCCACGAACTCGAACATTTGTTGCACAACGCCTTGGATCCTTACGAGAACCTCTGGATTGACGAAGGCAACGCCGATGTTGCCATCTACCTCTGCTTTGGTGCAGATTCCACCCTCACCGGGCACGTCAACGCGTGGACCGCAGCCCCTGAACAATCGGTGCGATGGTGGAACCAACGCATCGCCGATTATGGAGCAGGCTACATGTTTACGATGTACCTGGCAGAACACCTCGGAGGCGGCCCTGCTGTTCGCCAACTCGTCCAAGATTCCGCTACTGGAGGACGAGGCGTCGAGAACCTCGCTCTCTCTCCACAGGCAGGCCAAGTTGGCCTTCTTGGCAGAACCATGGGGGAAATCTTTGCCAATTTTAGCATCGCAGCGACCCTCGATTCCGACCAAGGCATCTACGGCTATCCAAACCTCAACTTGAATCCGCAGTGCAGCGGAGGTACGTTCTGTCGTGCCCAGCCAACCGAAATCAACAGCGATTGGTCCACGCCTTGGTCATCCACTGGGAACACCCTCGAAGGCTGGGGAATTCGTTCGTTCAAGTTCACACCAGGCAGTGCTTCTCCAGCACCGCTTACGCTCCGCTTAACCGCTGACAGGAACCAATTTGACGGCGTAATTGTGACCAAGGCCGTCTCCGATGGCCTTTGGAGCGTGACCGACCTCGATTTCGTCAACAACATCGCTACGGGGCTCGTTCCCGGGTTTGGAAACCTAACCGACGAAGTCTGGGTCATCACCTGGTATGCTTCAACAGTGGCGGATTGCGATTACACGTCTTGTGGACCGTCCTATCCAGAGGGTATCGTCGATATTGAAGCGGCTCGCATCACGTCGCCTGCAACGCTTTCTTTGAACAATACGGTTCTCTCCGATCGTGACGGCGACGGGATGGAGGATACGGTTTCCATCAACTACGGCGTCCTTTCCAATGCGTTCTTCGAGGACTTGGACGTTCAAATCAATGTCCGTGATAGCAGTGGCCAACTCGTTGACTCAACCACCGACCGTGTGGCCGCCGGCGGTGGCGTGTCGGTTGACGGGCAAGTCTTCTTCACGGCCCCACTCGCTGACCAATACGCCTTTGAGATGGTCATGAAGGACATGCTCGGGGAGGTTGTCGACACCCTCCAAACTTCACCTCAGATGCTGAATAACATGAAACCAGTGGCCAACGGTAGCGTTTCCCTCACCGAGGTTCAGACATGGGAAAACATCCAATTCCAAGGCGCTGGATTTGATGCTTGGGGCTTGTCGCTGTCCAACAACAGCTTACCCTACCTCGATGCACCAACCGCCTATGCTTGGGTCTTCGGAGACAATGCTTCTTCCAACCTCAAATCACCTCTCCGCTCGTACACCGATGTGGGGTCCTACAACGCCACATTACGTGTGCAAGACCGAGGAGGTACGTGGTCGGAAACGCAGGTGCACCTCATCAACGTGAGCGACGATTCCGAACCCGTGCCAATCATCACGGTCAACAACGTGGTCATTGAGAATAACATCTCGTTGCTCACCGGCCAGAGAATCCTGTTCTCAGCAGGACGGACCGTCGACAACGTTCCCATTCAAAACCTGGACTTCCAGTGGAATTGGGGCGATGGAACGAGCAGCGGAGGCATGGGTGCCTATGCTGAACAGCATGAGTGGAGTGAAATCAACGGTGAGAGCGCCGTTTTCAACCTCACCCTTACCGTTTCCGATGGCATTAATGCCGGGGTCAAAACCATACAGGTCAGCGTCAACAACAGGGTTCCTGTGCAAATCTTTGCCGAAACCATGACCACCATGACCTACACAAGTTTGGTCTTGCCAGATGTCTTTGTGGACGATGATGGAGAAATTTTGACCTATGATTGGTCCTTCCCCGATGGGGTCAGAGTTGGCACGGGAACGCCCACAAGAAACGATGATTTTTCGGCCATTACAAGCAGTGCTGTCAACCCCATCGTGGCTTGGGATGTCCCGGGGAACAAAACGGTCACGCTGACGGTCATCGACGACGACGGTAGCCAAGCCTCAGCAGTATTGACCATCGTGGTCCTGAATCAAATGCCCGTTGCAACTTTCGATGTGCGTACGCTCTCGGCCACGGGATCAAAAGAAATTGATTTCAGAGAGGAAGACGGTGATGTTGATGTCGCTTACGTCTTTGACGGCCTCGACAGTAGCGACCCTGACGGTGGTGTCGGTGATTCAACGGACATCGAAGTGTGGAATTGGACTTTCTCCGACGGAACATTTGGCGACCGCCCTCAAGTCACGCACACCTTCACCACGCCGGGCGTCCACACCGTGACCCTCATCGTGACCGATAAGGACGGACTTGAGAGCTTCCCACGCACCATGACGGTACGAATATCCAACCCGCTCCCGCTCATTCAAGTTCGAATTTTGGATGGCTACCTCGGTGGTGAATTGATCACGACCTCATCGGTCTTCCCAGAAGGTTCCGTACCGGACGGGTGGTCTCACACGTTCAACGAAGACGGAGCGGTGGTCACTGCACCTGAACGAATGCTGTATTTTGACTCCTCTGGCACCCGAGACGGCGACCGACAATTCGAAGGAAAATACGTGCCTTTTGAAGTTGAATCTCCCGATTGGAACGGATTGGTCCAATACACCTGGGACTTTGGCGATGCAACGCCGCTGGTCCACGAAGCCACTCCCTGGCACGCCTATACTCTCCCTGGAACCTACACGGTATCGTTGACGGTTCGAGATGGCTTCGGCACGGGGGACGTGTCTCGAGAGACCTTCACGGTCATCGTGGACCATCCCCCGATGGCTCGTGAAATCTACGTCCCTGAGAACATCTTTGTCGGTTCGTCAATCTCTTTTGACGCAGATGTTTTCGACGAAGAAGCGGGGTCAGAGATGGAGATCTATCGAGACCTGGACGTTGACGACGGCTCAATCACCGAGCGAGATGAGCGAATTTCAACCGAATACACCGTTCGCTGGGATTTCGATATTGAAACTGATACGGACGAAGATGGCGACCCGATGAACGACTGGCTGACGCCCATCGCCGGTTCACCGGTGAGAACCATCAACACGTGGGACGCCACCGGCTTCTACACCGTTCTGGTCGAAGTCTGCGACGGCATGGGTCAATGCGACATCTTGACCGAGGATATTGAGGTCGTGCCGGAGCCCGAAGGGCCACCTTCTCTCTCAGATTTCAGTGCAGATGAATGGAAGTCTTGGGTCGCCGATGCGGGTTCTGACCTGGCGACGTTCATCGCCCTCATCGTTGTCGCTCTCGTGCTTGGCTGGCTGGTCATGCGTGAACCATCGTCGATTGAAGAGGACGCCAAAGATGCAGCAGAGACCTACACGGACATTGAACACGTCGAGACACAAGGTGGCTTACTCGGTATGGACCATCACATGCCTCCGCCTGCGCCCAAGATTCTTTCGAAGGAGGAACGGCGCAGCGACGACAGTGGATATGTTCGCCCCCTTCGTCGTCGTTGAGGCAATGTCCTAAAGCCGGCGGCAACAACAAGGCAACGGTGGCAGCATGCAACTGAGCAGCAAGGCGATGTTGTTTGTGCTCATCGCTGCGATTTTCTCGTCCTCGATGGGGACGATTCAGCCCGCTCAAGCGGCCTCCGCTTGTGAAGGAGAGGTCGTTGCACCCGACTGGAACACGACGGTTCAACGAATGGCGCTTGTGCCCTTTTCCAACTGGGGCATGCCCTACATGTACGAAGACATGTACTACGAAGAAGACGAGGATGATTCTGGTAAATCGCAAAGCGAGTATTCGAGTGCGTGGGATCCGAACCTCCATCCTGAGGAGCAGTGGATGTACAATCCAACGTACCCGTTGCCGACGCTTGACCCGTTGACGACCGGGCAATACACCTCCATGCAAATTGGCAACGACAGTTCGGGGATGCTTCGATTTAATCTCTCCAGCGCTCATCGAACCACGTTTTGTGTCTCGTTGTACGAGTTGGTTGACAACAACACCGTTCCGGCAGATGCCGATGTTTACCTTATGACCACCTCTCAGTACAACTCGTACGAAGAAGTCTATCGTATGATGCACGGAGGCTGGTGGTGGGATGATTTTGACATCGGAGGAGGTGATTCCGATGCCCTCAGCGATATTCCACCTGAATGGCGCAGTTTCAATCCGTTGGGGTGGCAGGCCTACCGAGATGTCCATCAGTATGAATCCACGCAGCAAGTAACCTTCTCCATCTCCATGGACGGGCCAGAGGTCTACAATTCTCTGTTCGGAGGTTCGGAGTGGCAAGATTTCTATTTGGTCATTGACGGTTGGGACAACACCAACGACGGTGATGCAGCCCCTATCAGCAGTGTTTTGGTGGCCGACGTGACCGTCATACCCGTTGAACGTACAGCCCTTCTGCCGCCGTGGACCGTGCCGCTCACGCTCTTTGTTGCCTTGGCGGCTGTTGTTGTCGTTCCAGTGGTCTTGAACAAGCGATACATGGAATCAGGTTTGGGCGACTCCTCGCCGGTCAACGAGAAATCGGTGCCGTATCTCGAGCAGGAAGCCGCTTCAGAAACCGAAGTCGATCTCAGTATTCCATGAGCGTCCAAGCGTTCTTGAGGTCTCGAATGTTCACAAGTCCTTTGTTTGAGAGTTTGAATTCCGAACGCAAGGTTGCGTAAACAAGGGATTGACCCAGGACAGGAGCGTGGAGGCGTGCCCAGTCACCACCGTTTCCGAGTGCCATCATGGCATAGGCGTGTGAAGAGGTCTTGAGCTCATGGCTGGCTTCCACGATTTGGAGTGCATCTTGGTGGTCGTTGACCGTGCCACAGAATTTGAAAATCTCGCCTTCCTTGGCGTGTTCCTTGACCATGCTGACCAGTTCATCCGCACTTGGTGTGGTTGATGTGTTGTGGATGGATGAGATGATGCTCACCTTGCTTGAAGTGGCCTTCTCAAGGAGCGATGACCTTGCACCTTCCTCAATGGACAATTCAAGGTCAATGGAATTGACTCCTGAATCGATGGCTTTCTCAAGAACAGCGATTCGCTCGTCTTCCCCACCTGGGTAGTAGCCGCCTTCTTCTTTGGGGCGGACGGTGAAAATAACGGGAAGGGGGATGCTCTCCTTGAGGTTCTGGATTGATTCATCAACATCGATGCTGTCCATCTCTCGCACCGGCCATTCATTGTCAGGGGGCATGATGTGCTTGACTTCGCCATCTTCATCTTCCACTGCCTCGGCTTCGGGTCGCTTGAGGTACAAACGGTCGAATCGAACTTCAACAAAGTCAGCACCGGCTAGGTTGGCCCGTGCTGCTTCATCAGCCATTTCCTTCACGGTTGTGCCTTCCAGCGAGACGCACACTTTTGGGTCAGCCATGACCGCTCCATTTGTGCCCTCTTCTTAACGCTCACGCATCGGGTTCCAACAAGATGTCCTCGATATATCCGATATTATGTCCGATTTCCACCATGATTTTCACCGAATGAAATACAAGGCGTTCTACACGGTTTTGGAGGCGGTAAAATGGTCCGCAATACCTCGTTTTTCAGGGTGTGATTGGGGTATCTTTATACCCCGTAACGAGCAGTAGAATTTAGAGGAGAGAAACGGCACGTTTGCGATTTAGAACCGAGCCGCTGCACGCTGTTTTTCATTCCAAAACCAAGGTGATATCATGAGCGAAGAGTATGACGCTGGAAGCATCCAAGTTCTCGAGGGGCTCGAGGCCGTTCGAAAACGACCAGGAATGTACCTCGGGGACCCCCATGACGGCTCGGCCCTCCATCATTGCATTTGGGAAGTGGTGGACAACTCTGTTGACGAGCATCTCGCAGGATTCAACGACACCGTGGAAGTCGTACTCCATCCCGATCATTCTCTTTCCGTACGAGATTACGGGCGAGGCATCCCGGTCGATCAGCATGACGAATTTGGTATTTCTGCCGCTGAAGTCATCATGACCAAACTGCACGCTGGCGGTAAGTTTGACAACAGCTCCTACAAAGTGAGCGGCGGTTTGCACGGCGTCGGCGTTTCGGCCGTCAACGCTGTCTCCGAGTGGATGGAAGTGGTCATCCATCGAGACGGCACCATCTACAAACAACGCTTCGAAGCAGGCGTGAGGGCCTCAGAACTCGAGTCCATCGGGACATGCGACGACACCGGGACAACCATCACGTTCAAGCCTGATTTGGGTATTTTCACCAACATCGTAGAATTTGATTTCGACCAAATCGATAACAGGTTGAAGGAAACATCCTTCCTCAACGCCGGCCTCAAGATCGTCATCACGGATGAGCGCTCGGAAGAGTCGCATCAGGTTGAACACCACTACGAAGGCGGCATTTCCGAGTTTGTCAAACAACTCAATGCTCGCCGTGAAACGCTGCACCCCGACCCTATTCTCATCGCCGGTGAAAAGGAGATTGAGAAGGGCCCGGTCAGCGTCGAACTCGCCCTTCAATGGTCAGACGCCTTCAGTGAAAGCATCCAGTGCTACACCAATATCATCCGTAACAAGGACGGGGGAACCCACATGTCCGGCTTGCGAGGCGCCCTGACGAGTTGTATCAATGGCTATGCGAAGAAAAAGAACCTGCTGAAAAACGACGGCCTCTCTGGCGACGATGTTCGTGAGGGGCTGGTCGCTATCGTCAGCGTCAAGCACCCTGATCCTTCGTTTTCATCCCAAACAAAAGACAAACTGGTCAGCAGTGAGGTCGCCGGCATCGTCCAAACGGTCGTCTATGAGAAATTGAACGAATTCTTTGAAGAAAATCCTTCCGTGGGAAAACTCATCGTTGACAAAGCGGTTTTGGCTTCCAAGGCGCGTGAAGCGGCTCGTAAAGCACGAGACCTCACCCGCAGAAAAGGTGTGCTCGAAGGCGGCGGCCTGCCCGGAAAACTCGCTGATTGCCAGTCGCGCAAGCCAGAAGAATGCGAAATTTACCTGGTCGAAGGTGATTCAGCAGGCGGTTCAGCAAAAACCGGACGCGACCGCCGCACGCAAGCCATCCTGCCTCTCCGTGGTAAAATCCTCAACGTTGAACGGCAAATGCACAACGTCGCAAAGGTCTTTCAAAACAACGAAATTCAAACGATGATCCGTGCGTTTGGCGCAGGTGTCGGCAACAACGAAGGCGAAGAAGGCGCTTTCAACACCGAAAAATTACGCTATAACAAACTCATCATCATGACGGACGCCGACGTTGACGGTGCTCACATTCGCACGTTGATGCTCACCTTCTTGTGGCGGTTTATGCGGCCGGCCATTGAGAAGGGCCATGTTTACATCGCTCAGCCACCCCTTTACCAGTTGAGCAAAGGCAAGCTCAACCGTTATGCGTTCAGCGACGAGGAGCGCGATGGTATCATCGAAGAACTCAGAGGCGACAATCCTGCAGCCAAGATCGGTGTGCAACGCTACAAAGGTCTCGGTGAAATGAATCCGGACCAGCTTTGGGAGACCACGATGAACCCTGAAACCCGCACGATGCTGAAAGTGACGGTGAAGGAAGCAGAAGAAACCGACCGCATGTTTGAGACACTCATGGGCGAAGACGTCCCCGAACGTCGAGCGTTTATTGAGCGACACGCGAAGGAGGTGACCAACCTTGACATCTGACGACGATATACAACAACAAGACGAAGGCGATGCTGGCCCGGGAGAAATTATCCTGAACCACTCGTTGAACACCGAGATGAAGAATTCATACATCAATTACGCCATGTCCGTCATCATCGGGCGAGCCTTGCCCGACGCAAGAGACGGCCTCAAACCCGTTCACCGTCGCGTCCTCTACGGTATGTTCGAAGGCGGCCACACCGCTGACAAGAAATTCAGCAAGTCCGCCCGTTCAGTCGGCGAAGTGATGGGAAAATACCACCCTCACGGCGACCAGTCAATTTACGACACCATGGTCCGTATGGCTCAGGAATTTTCATTGCGTTATCCCTTGGTTGATGGCCAAGGCAATTTTGGCTCCATCGACGGCGATCCACCAGCCGCCATGCGATACACTGAGAGTCGATTGGACCGTATTGCTAAGCACATGCTCGACGACATCAACAAAAAAACCGTTGATTTCCAACCGAATTTCGATGATTCAGAGCAAGAACCCTCTGTTCTCCCCTCCCGTCTTCCTAATTTGTTGCTCAACGGCAGCGACGGTATTGCGGTCGGTATGGCCACTCGCATACCGCCTCACAACTTGACTGAGGTCGCTGGTGCCGTGAACCTTCACGTTGATACCATTCTTGAAACAGGGGCTGAAGGAAAACCGGTTATCTCTATAGATGAATACATGCAACACGTAAAAGGTCCAGATTTCCCAACCGGCGCTTCCATTCATGGCATTGATGGCATCATCGATATGTACGCCACAGGGAAAGGGCGCTTCCACGTCCGCGCCAAGTGCGAAGTCTTTGATGACGACAAAGGAAAGCGAATCGTGGTTCATGAAATTCCATATCAGGTCAAGAAAGCCGACATGTTGGTTCAAATCGCAGAGCTTGTGAACAAAGAGGTTGTCGTCGGCATCCGAGACATTCGAGATGAATCCTCCAAAGAGGGCATCCGAGTGGTGATTGAGGTCAAAAACAACGCAGACCCGCACGCTGTGCTCAATCAGTTGTTCAAGTCCAGCCGCCTCCAAGAATCCTATTCCGCCAACATGATGGGTATTTTGGACGGGCGCCCCGTACTGCTCAACCTTCCAACCATGATTCACACCTATGTTTCACATCGCGAGTCGGTTGTGGAACGACGGGCCGTGTTTGATTTGGAGAAAGCACAGGCCAGAGCCCACATCCTCGAGGGTCTGGTCAAGGCTCAGGACCGCATTGACGATGTCGTTGCGGTGGGGAAGGCAAGCGCCAGCCGTGAACAATTTGAAGCCGTTCTTCGCGGCGATGAAACCATGGCCGGTATTGCGGTCTTTGACTTCAGTGAAGCACAGGCCAAAGCCATCGCTGAGCGTCGACTTTACCAGTTGAGTCGCCTGGACGTCAACAAGGTCCAGGACGAGCACGAAGAATTGAAACTCGTCATCGCCGATTTGGAAGACATTCTCGCTTCCCGACCCCGCCGCCTTACGATTCTGAAAGAGGAATTGGCCGAGGTGGTCGACCGACACGGCGACGAACGTCGCTCGTTCATCGACCCCATGCCACTTTCCATGGACCGAGAGGACCTCATTGAGGAGCGAGCCATTGTCATCACGCTCAGTGAGGACAACTACGTCCGCCACACGCCCGTTGAGACCTTCCGAACACAGAATCGAGGCGGGCGTGGGCTGAAAGGTGTCACCACCAAGAGCGAAGACACCCCTCAACTCATCACGGCTTGTTTCAGCAAGGACCGCCTTCTCATCTTCACCGACCAAGGTCGTGTGTACGGCCTCAAGGCCTGGGAAACCCCCTTGGGGAGTCGCCAATCCAGAGGCAGCCACATCCGCAATCTTTTGGAAAGCCTCCGTGAGGACGAGAACAT
>MDSZ01167318.1_pt1 | contig 12005 bp, 5 predicted proteins | sample 811201 | NCBI WGS metagenome assembly MDSZ01 (sample SAMN05326647, study PRJNA326480) | marine metagenome | isolation source: seawater | place: Indian Ocean: North | collected 2010
AACATTTCCCCTCTTTTTCGCGTCCGCAAATTTTTTCGCGATGGTGGTATCGTACATTGTACCAAACTTTTCATCAAACTCCTCCGAGGAGCACGCCCTAAGACCTTCCGGCACTAAAGATTGAATCGACGTCTTTTCGATGGACGCGTCCAACCACCCGGACTCTCGCGCTGCAATGACCACTTTCCTCGCGACATCTTGCCCGTTCAAATCCTCTCTCGCGTCTGGTTCGGTATATCCGAGTTTCTTGGCTGTTTTGACAACCTCAGAAAACGGCATCGACCCATCGAAAGTGTTGAACAAATACGACATCGTCCCGCTAAAAACGCCTTTGATTTGGTACACCTCATCGCCGCTACTCGTCAAATTTCTCAACGTCGATATGATTGGCAACCCCGCGCCAATGGTCGCTTCATAAAACCAACTCGCCGTGGACCAACTCATAGAACTCAACCCTCTGCACTTTTGATCTCTCGCCGTTGGCCCGGAGTTACACTTCTTATTCGGCGTGACCACGTGCACCCCCAACGCCAAAAAGACGTGGTACAAATCGGCGATGTCGTCGGACGACGTCATATCCACGATACAATACCGTCCTTTCTTCAACGAGTTTTCTTTCGTATTATCGTCTTTATTTTCCTCGAAAGACGACTCTTCCAAAGCGTTGTTCTTATTCGAAGAAGGGCTGATGTCGTCTAGAATAATCCTCTGTCTTTCCAACAGACTCGCACACTCGACGATATCTAACTCAATCTTCAAAACCTCGTATAAATTCTTCGCCCAAATGGCTAAATCGTTCGTTCCATCGAATAAGGTTTCCAGCAGTTCTCGAGTGTGCTCGGACGGGATAAACGGTGTCTTAAACCGTATTTCTTTTCGAGAGTTGGCGATGAACGCGATTGCAATTTTGTTTTCCAAAACGTTCGATTCCGTCAGTTGCAAGATGAACTCTTTGCCGATACCTCCGACGCCGAGAATCCCGAGCGTTAACGCGATGCCAGAAGAAGAAGAGCAACTGGAGGGACCCCGTAATTTAGAAGCAGACGACGGCGGAGTGGACGGTGCCATTTTTTATTACGAGCGACAAAATAATCGAGAGAGTTTTTCTCTTTTGGAAAGAAAAATATAAATCGGACTTTGACGAGCAAAAAATACGCGACGACATAAAATAACAAGAGACAGAAGACGCTTGATAAAGGTATACTATCACTACCACCACCACCACCAACTACTCAGAATAATGCCGAGCGTCGCATCCTTTTGCGTGAAGAAAGAGGAAGTGCAACACGCGCAAGCGAACGATACAATCAAGCGATGCGTGGAGCGACTCGTTTCGAAAGGTTCCAATAATCTTTTCTCTCTTTTGCTTGTTTTTTTTTTTGGACGAGGACGACGGCGTGTGTTTTAGATACAAACAGATGTACTTACGTAGTTGTTTGTTGTCTTTGCATTCGTCGCGAGTGAGTCCTCGTCTCTGTATTCTTCTTTCTTCGCTTGCTTTGAGTGCAATCGCTTACTTAGACAGAGTTGACTGAGACCGAGTTAAGAGAGAGAGAGAGAGAGAGAGAGAGAGAGAGATGTGGTACCTTTGCTTCGTTTTTTGGTTCACTCTTCTTGGAATTCACAGCTCACTCTTCCTTTTCATTTGCGAGTAACACCAGGCATTGGCTCGCTCGTTGTCATCGACGAGCTCGACGCGGACAAAGTGCACGGAATTGTCACACACACGGATGGTAAAGATTCTTTTCTCTCTTTCTTCTTCTCGTGAGATCTCAACACATATTTTTTATACGCGAGCAGTTTCGCAGTGGTACCTCGAATCCGTTCCTTTGAACGAGGCGGTGAGGAAAGTGATGACCTCGCATCCAATCGCGGTAAATATGCACATGTCCAAAGACGAAGCCGCGGAAACGATGAGAAAACATAAACTGCACCACTTACTCGTTACCGATGACGAAGGCAAATTTTACGGGTTAATTTCATCTTACGATATCGCGCGCGAGACAGCTTTGGACGCGAAAGCGTGGCCATGGCCACGGCCAGAGACGCATCAAGATTTTATTCACGTAAGTGGACCTTCGAAATCGATTGGTAGGGGGGAAAAGGTTGGATAAGCGAAGTGGTGAGTTGCTTGTGGTTCGATCGACGAAGAGCGAGTGCATACAGAGACAAAAAAGAATAGAAAGTTTGCAATTGTGCTATACTTGTCTATTGTTACAACTGCCGTGTGCTAAAGATCCTTTTTCTACATTTATACTTATCCTTTACTCGCGAAGAGTTGCGTGAATAACTTTTCCGCCCATTGCGGCACTTCTTCTTCAATCGAAGATACAAAATTCACCAAAGGTTCTTGGATGTGATATCGTAATTTTCTACCTTTCGAAGCTCTGCGATCGACAATCTTCCTTCTTTTCGCGGGCTTTGCTGCATTTCTCGGAGCATCGCCATCGACGTTACCAGATTCGAGAAACTCTTTGAGTAACTGTTCGTACATGTCAAAATCGTCGTACGATTCATTATCTTTCCGAGATTCCATGGATGAACCGTTTTTGTTGGGGCGAGCGCCATCTACATCTTCATCGAAACGCTCATCGTCGGAGTTGTCCGAATTTGTAGAATCTCCGAGTCGAGATACTTGAATGTTTTCTCCAATCTTTTTCGTGCGTGCCAACGCAGGACGGGATCTATCGATGGCCTTCTCCGGTGCGAGCATAGCCGCGCGCACTTGCTGAGAGATGCCTTGATTAAATGCCTTCAAATTTCCAGCGCTCCCAGAAGAAACTTGCGATTTTCTTTGCCAACGATCGCAACTCGAATCTCGAAACTCTACAAACTCGTTTTGTATGGCTTCACACACGTCCCAAAACTGTTCCGTAGAGGCTGAACCGCCTTCTCCTTCGCTCTTCTCATCTTCCCGTTTCTGTTTGAGATTTTTCAATTTCGCGGCAACCTCGGACGTGTCTACTTCACCCGTCTTTTCGAACTGTTTCATCAAATACAACTGCAAGTGTAACATCACGAGAAGCGTATCTTTTGCAGCAGTCGCGAGCGACTCGAGCGATTTGTTCGTGCTTTTTGAGAGACGACGTAAACCTCGATTGGCGAGTGGACCGGGCATTTTCATGCCATTTTCGACGCCTTTTTGCAGCTTGATCCGCATCCTGAGCATCTGCTCCCACAAAGCTCTCTGAATGCGCACAGATTTTGACTTTTGCTCCGTTTTCGCCTTTTGCTCCGACAAGCGTTTCATTTCTTGTTCTTCGAGTTCAAACTTTTTCAGTTCTTCTTCGAGTTTCGGATCCGCCGCGTCTTCAATTGCATCATCGTCATCGTTTGCATACTCTTCGTCTCGTGCGCTCGCTTGCTTCATATTTGATCGATTCGTATCATCCTTTTCCATTGCACCCGCGTAATCGAAATCATCGTCGTCATCGCCGTCATCGTCGTCGTCGTCGTCGTCGTCATCTTCTTCTCTATCCTCTCTGCCTCCTCCTCCTCCTCCTCTTCCTCCAAGTTCATTATCGTCATCACTATCTTCTTCCATGACATCATTATCGTCATCGTCCTCTCTGTCCTCTTCATCCTCCTCCTCTTCGTCGTCTGAAATGTTCAATCGCGGTAACTCTGCCTCAAACTTCTTGAACATCTTCGCTGCTTCCTTATCGCTCTTCCTTCTTTTGCCTTTTTTTCGGTTGGCTGAATCCAATACCGCGCGCATCTCTTCATCACCGTCGTCGTATATATTCCAATCGCCACCGTTTCCTTCTTCTTTTTCTTCTTTTTCTTCTTCTCCATCGTCGTCGTCGTCTTCATCGGAAAAGTTATCGTATTCGTTCCTTCGTCTGCCCTCTTTCTTTTTCTTCCTCTTCGCGTCGACGTTGACGTCGTCCTCTTCCTGTTCCTCGCTATTGTCCGAATATGCTTCTTCTTCTTCTTCTTCTTCTTCTTCTTTTTCTGTTCTTCCTTTGTTTCCGTTATCAATGTCTTCTTCCTCTTGCTCCTCGTAATCATCTTCGGAATCGAAGTAATGGCCTTTTCGTAATTCCTCTTCTTCCTCCGCGAACATCTTCGCTCGACTCGTACTTTTCCCCGCGTATTCTCCCTCGGTCAGAGAAATATCTGCCCGCATGCGCAGTTTACCAGAGCTATCGTCCGCCGCGTTCGACAACAGTTTGTCCTCGAAGCTAATATCGTGACCGTCGTCGTTCTCGTTGTTGTCACCTTCTTTCTTCTTCTTTTCTAAAACATCTTCTTCAGCGTCTGAAGAAGAAGAAGAAGTAAACATTCCGTCGTCGTCGTCGCCGACATCGATCGCGTTCCTCTCGAAATCTCTCAGAATCTCCGGCACTTTGTTAAAGTCCATCTCCAGTTCATCCTCGATGCCGCCATCGGCGGACGGAGGCTCTCGTGCGCTCGCCTCTTCCGCCGCCCCTTCCGCCGCCGCCGCCGTCGTCGTCGTCCTTTTTCCTCCTCCCACGACTTTTGGGCCTTTGATGTCGTCGAAGTTCTTGAACTTTTCGATCAACGCCTCTTTAGAGAGTCGGGCGGGCGGGAGTTCCGCCTCGTTCCTTTCTTTTTCTTTTTCGTCGTCGTCGTCGTAAAAGTCGTCGTCGGGGGACGGGCGGCTGCTCTTTCGTTTCTTCGTCGTCGTCGTCTTCTTCATGCTTCATCTATTAATTTTCTCTCGTTTTTTTTTTGTGGTCGTCGTCCCAAAAGTGAAAAGAAAAGGAAGAAAAAATTCAAACGAACGAAACAAAATTTTCAAAAAAAAAATTACAATTTTTTTCCCGCCTTTTTTGCGGCTTTTTTTTTCAAAGCGCTGACGAGGATTGACGATTTACGCTCAAAATTTTCAAAAAAAAAAACAATCATCATCAATCCCGCACAACAACAACAACCGCGAGATATCACAAAACATCTATCTTCCCAAATAAGTCGCACGCAATAGTAGTATTTAAAGTACCGAAACGCGCAAAACAGAGAGAGAGAGAGAGAGAGAGAGAGAGAGACGACCAAGGTTGAGGAGAGGAGCGGTATCACCGAACGAACTTTGAACGCGCGTAGTATTTCTTTTTTGCGAGAGAAGGACTTCTTTTTTTTTGTTGGCTCTTATTTAGTACTATCGCACAGACGACGACGACGACGACGATGATGATGATGTCGGTGTCGTCCACTCGCGGCGGGTTCAAAAATTTCCGAGCGACGACGACGACGACGTCAAAACGCGACACGAAACGGAAGACGGCGCGCGCCGCGGAACGACGAGGACGAGATGTAATGACAGGCTCGAAGAGACCTCTCGTCGTTCGCGCGGTCGGCGAAAAGAGTGGCCAAGGGAACGAGAGCAAGGGAGAAGGCGATGATGCTGCTGCTGCCACGAGCTCTGCTGCGACGTCTTTGTCTTCTTTGTCTTCTTCTTCGTCGTCGTCTTCTGCGGTGCACCACCACCAAAGCAACGAAGACGTCGAGTTTGATTTTTCCGCGATAGGAAAGAACGAACGCGCGACGAAAGAAGGTAAAACCAGAGAAGACAAAGAAGAAGACAAAGAAGAAGACAAAGAAGAAGACAAAATTCTGGATCCACTTTCGCCGGAGTTTACCAAGGTTGACGAAACCATTCAATCGGTCACCTCGGGTGGGATTTTGAAGAAAACGACTGCGACGACGAAGACACCGTCTGGTGCCGTCGAAGAAGAAGAAGAAGAAGTCACTTCTTCGTCTTCCTCGCAGGAGCATTCGCAACGACAAGAAGAAGCGAAGAAAAACGCGCTCTTCGGCGCTGCGTCGATTGGTGCACTAGCGGCTGGATTTGGCGCCTCGACGTTATCGAGCGCAATCGAAGGGTTTGCGCCGTTTGCGGCCTTCGAACAACTCGTTGGTTTAGGCGCGACGCTAAAGTACGGACCGGAAGTTATCAAGCCTTTACTGAGCGAACGAGGGAGGCAAGATGCGAAAATTTCCGCCGCGGAGAAAATCGAAGAGGTTTTGAAAGACGATTCGATTTTCAACTTTATGAAATCCACCGGGAACAAAGACTTGGACGAGAGGTTGAAGAAAGCCATGAGTGGCGGCGCTTTGGATTGGGAGAGTCAAGACGCCAAGGTTTTGAGAGCCATCGTGACAGATTTCGTCTCCGAACGCGATTTTCAGTTGATGTCGCAAGGAGAAAGATTGGAAGCGTTGCAAAAGTTGCCAGAAAAGTTGGAAAAGGCACAAGATTTAGTGCGTAAAGCGCAAAAAGAGGCGGCAGCGTTTGAATCGCAATTGACGAGTTCGAAGTTGGAAGGGCGCATGGCGCTCGATAAACGCACGAAGGAGATTCAAGATTTACAACGCTCGAGCGAGCAAACGATCTCGGGGTTGACAAATCAAATATCTTTGTTGTCTGGACAAAACTTGAACAACCGCGAAGCGATCGAAAACTTAGAACAAGAGCTTTTGGACGCGAAGAAAGAGTTGGAGAAATTCGAAAATATGGAACGCGACCAAACGCAAGATTTTCTCAACGCCGAGGCGCAAAACGCCAAAATCATCGACGAAATCAGAAATCAAGCTAAATTGGCCGAAAAAGCGTTGTTGGAACAAATGGAAGTCGTGAGAAACGAGGCGAAGAAAGAAATCGAGACGTACAAAGCAGACGCAGAAGCGCAAGAGCAAAAAATGAAAGCGGATATGGCCGAGGAATTCGAAAAGAAGAAACAAACGCTCGAAGTGCAAATGAGCATTCCGTTAGAGAAAGCGAACGCAAGAAACGCCGATTTGGAGCAAAAGTATGAGGACGTTTCGGTGAAGTTGATTCAAAGAAAACAAGAGTTGGCTACCGCGAACGAAATGTTGAAATCAGTCCAAAACGAATTGTTCACGCGAGAACAAGCGCACGCCGAGGAAGTCCAAGTTCTACAAGGAGAGCTCACGCAGGCGAAGAACGATATTTCTTTATTGGAAGCATCCATCATAGAAGCCACGGAAAATGAAAATATGCGCGTCGCGAACATCGAGAGACAGCTCGCGAATGAAAAGTTTGCTCACGAAAGCGCAAAGTTGGCCGCATACGAAGCCGAGACGGCGTTGAAAGAAGCCGAAATCGCTTTCGACGAGGAGAAGAAGCAGCTCCTGCTAAACTTGGCACAAAAATTGGAGAACGAAAAGAGGGACTACGAGAAAGACGCCGAAATGGCCGTCAAAGAGATTGAAATGATTGAACTCGAAGTCGAAGAATCGAAGAAGACGAAAATGTCCTTGGAGCAAGAGTTGACGAAGATGCATCAACACTACGAAGAGACGGTGTTGCGCGCAAACGAGAGAAACCGTTCGTTACAAAGCGAGTTAGAGAATATGAAGAACAAAGTCCAAGAGTCTTCAGCGAAAGCCGAGGAAATGGAAAAGGCGCAAATGGAAGCTTTGAAGCAAGTTCAAATCGAAAGAACAAACTTTGCCTCGGAGAAAGAGGAGATGCTCCAAGAGAAAGAGGAGATGCTCCAAGAGAAAGAGGAGATGCGCCAAGAGAAAGAGGAGATGCGCCAAGAGTTTGAAGCCAACTCGAGAGAATACGAGAGGGAAATTTCCAACTTGCACGAAAGCGTACAAAAGGAGCAATCGAAGGCGGAAAACTTCCGCGACGCTATGATGCACGCCGAGGATCGAGTCGAAGAGTTCATGAAGAAAATTGCGACTTTGCAAACCGAGTTGGATTCTAAAACGGAGTTGAGCCAAGGGTACAAAGAGCGTTTGGACAAGTCGCACAACTATGCGATGAAAGTCAAAATGGAGGCAGAGATGAAAGTCAAAGAGTTGGAAAGAACTTTACAAGAGAAAGATTCGGCCTTGGAAAACTTGAAACAAGATTTACGCGAGGCTTCGGAAGCGGCTTTGAATTTGGTCGAAGCTTCGGAAATCGAAGAGATGCAAAGAGACGTGGAGTTGTTGAACATGCAAAAAATGCAAAAAGAGGAAGAAGCCTCGAACGCGCGGGCCGATTTATTGGCGCAACAAATGGTCAACGCCGCTTTGCTCGAGGAAAAGCAAGACCTTGATGGAAAATATCGCGAGTTGCGTCAACACGCCATGACGAGGGAAAGTTACGTGAACTCTGTCAAACAAAAGAACATCCAAGAGACGGAGGAAAAGTTGAAGGAAACGCAGAATAACTATGAAACCATGAAGCAAACGTTTCAAAATACCGCGAAAGAAAACATCGAGTTGAAGAGAGAGTTGAGCGAAACAGTTCAAATCGAACACGCGGCGAAAGATGAGGTGAAAAGGTTGACTGCACTCGCGAACGAACTCGAAAACAGACTCGCCGAGGCGGACAACCACGCGTTGCGAACGACCGAGACGTTGGAGAAAGTCAAAGAAGAAGCCCGAATCGAAGCGATGAAGATTGTCTCTGAAACTAAAGAACGCGCGAAGCAAGCCGAGTCATTGTTGATGAAAGAACGAACGGAAAGCGCCGTGACGTATTCCGCGCTCGAGTTGCAGGTGGGTTCGTTAGAAGAAAAATTGACCGCCACGCAGTCTGAATACGAAGAAAGAGAAGCGCGAGCCGTGGAACAAGTTCGAGAGGACTTCCACTACCAAATGCGCGCTTTGGAGGAGAAAGTATTGATTGCGGAAGCTGCCACTCGCGACGCGGAGATGCGTGCGGAGGCCTTGCAACAACTCGCCGAGAAAGCTGAAGACGACTCTGCGAGAACCTTCGATGCGGCTGTGAAAGCAGTCACGGAGGCAACGAATACCAATGCTGCTGCTGATGTTCCTCCTCCCGTCTCTGATGCACAACCATCGTCGTCATCATCGACTGACCTTCCAAAGACGACGACGAAGAAGAAAACGCCGCTTTCGAAAATGAGAAAAGCAGACCTCGTCGCCGCTTGCGAGGCGATGAACTTGGACGCCGCTGGAACCGTCCCGGTGTTGCGAGCGCGTTTACGAGACGCAAACTACTAACGCGACTAAAATGCATTATTGCTACACGACTCCTCTCGAATGACCATGTTATTATTATTATTATTATTTATTATTATTACTGATGAAAGAGGGAGAGAAAGGGAGAGAAAGGGAGCAGGAATGCCTTTTGTCTCTCCTTATTTTTATTCGTCTAAAGTGTTTCCTTTTGTAATCAATCATTCAAAAAGTATACAATTATATTCAAAATCATTCATCATCAGACGTTTTTAGTACTACGTAATAATCGAGTGATGAGTAAAAAAAAAAAGCATCATCATCATCATCATCATCATCATCATCATATCTTCGTCGACATCGCATCGTCACACTTTGACTCGAGACTGCCGCGCGCGCGCACCCTTCGACGCACCGAAGAAGAAGACACCGCGACGACGCGAGTGCGATGACGACGATCGGTTTCTCCCCGATCGTTGAGGGAAAAATCGTTCGTGCGTTTTGTGTGCTTTTCTTCGTCTTCGTCTTCGTCTTCTTCTTCGTCGTCGTCGCGGAAGAGACGTCTCCACGGAAGCAAAGTTTTTTAGGCGTCGATCCCATCCACGCGCACAAATACGAGGGCGGATCGTCGTCGCCGAATGCAGTCTTCGTTTGCGGTGGCGTCGGGGCGATATCAGAGTCGACGTCGAAAGATTTCAACGTCAATGTCGTCGGGAAAAAAGAAGTCGTCGATTTTGCGAAAATAAACGACAACTTTTGCGACTGCGAGGACGGATCGGACGAACCGGGGACGAACGCGTGCAGCCACGTGAAAGATGCGCACGGGTTTTACTGCCAAAACGTCGGGTCGGAACCAAAACTGATTAAAAACTCGTTCGTCAACGATAACGTGTGCGACTGTTGCGACGGTTCAGACGAGAGATTCAACGCAAAAAAACACTGCCAAAATACGTGTTATCGAGACGGGAAAGAGACGATGGAATCGTTGCGAAAAGAGCTGAGAGATTTAGAGAGCGGAATACAAAAGAAACGAAACGAGTACGCGAAGACGATGGAAAAAGCAAAGAGCGACGGGGAGAAGGAAGTCGTGCGATTGGAAAAATCCGTCAAACAGTTGAGCGCAGAAAAGCAAAAGAAACAGGCGGAAGAGGAGAAGGCGAACGAACTGTTTCAAGAAAAGGAGAAGTTGAAAGAAGAACGGGACGAAGAGAAAGAAAGGAAGAGACGAGAGGAGGAAGAAAGACAGAATCCTTCCTCTACTCCTCATCCGAACGATGAAAGTAAAGAGGAACGAGAGATGCGCGAAATGGAGGAGGAAATGCGGGAAATTGAGAGAGAAGGCGAAGTGGATCGAGCGGGAGCGAAAATTGCGGCGAGCGAGAGCAAAAGAAGAGAAGAAGTAGAAAAAGAAGAAAACGATAGAGAAGAAACGGACGAGGAGAGAGGTCGACGGATTGCCGAGCAGTGGGTCCACTCGGACGACGACGACGATCGTCGTCGCGAAGGAAGAGTGGAAGAAGAAGAAGAAGAAGAAGGAGAGAATGAAGAAGGTTTCATCGATGGCGATTACGCCGATCCAGATGGACATGATGATCACAGCTATGACGACGACGATGTGGACTACGAGGATGACTATTATCCTTCTAATGGCGACGACGAGGAAACCGATGAAGAAGTTAAGGCAGAAGCGACGACGAAGAAAGTTGGAATGTTTGGACGGATGAAACGAATGCTCGTTGGCGATAAGAATTCAAAGGGAAAAACACAACGCACGTCCGAGGAAGAAAACGATAAAATAGAAGACGAAGAACGCGCGCTAGAGGACGCTCGAAAATTGAGAGACGAAGCGTCGAGGAAAGCGAGCCAGGCCAGGGATAAGTTCGAGGAATCTAACAATAAATTGTCGACGTTAAAGGCGAAAATAGAAAAGCTTTCGTCCGTGACCAGCGACGAAACGACAAAGTTACTCGTCGGCGCTTTGTTCAACCAGTGCTTTTCTACGCAAGCGGATAAATATACGTACGAGATTTGCCTCTTTGGCCAATCCAAACAAGACAGTCACGTGCGATTAGGCGACATGAAGAACGACATGAAAAACGAAGTCGTATTCGAGGACGCATCTGGTAAACGTTTCGTGAAATTCGAGAACGGCGAAAAGTGCTGGAACGGACCGAAAAGGTCCATGACGGTAGAGTTAGTATGCGGAAGTAAAGAAGCGTTGTTCGATGTTCTAGAACCGAGTAGGTGCGAGTACTCGAGCAAATTCTCCACTCCGATAGCGTGCGACGAGAAACAATTAGAGATGAAAAAACTAGAGCTGGAACGATTGGTAGCGAGAGAGAGGAATGCTAAAGGCGAAAGAGGGGAGGAGGAAGTGGAATACGTAGTGAATTATTAATCTGCGCGCGTATCTGTACCAGGCAACCCTTTCTCGTCTTCTTCTTTTCCGGGCTTTTGCCATGTCTTTTTTTCTGTTTGCTTCAATAAAAAAGCGAGAGGTGTACTAAGTAGTAGTGCGTTACAATTTTTCTATTTCTATACGTCGAACCCTTCCTTCCTTAAGCACACCAAATGTGCTTCCACTAATTTCTTGCATCTCTCGTCCTCCGCTCCGAATTTCCCCACGCACTCGTCTCGCCGTTCTTTCGTCTCTGGACACGCGCAGCAGATTTTTTTCTTCGCGTTCTTCTTCGTTTTTTGTGCCGTCGTCTCGTCTTGGTCCTCTTCCAAAGAATTCGTCTTCGTCGTCGTCGTCTTCGTCTTCCAAAACATTATTTTTCCTTCTTTCTCTTCCCCGAGAGAGAAGAAGACAAACAAAACGCGGAAGTTCCCAACACCACCGCGTACTCGAAGAAGACGAAGGAAAGACGCCCCGCGGCGGGAAGGGGGACAAAAGGTAAAAATGAAATTAAAACGCAAGTGGTAATTTATTCTTATATACAACGACACTTCTTTGTGGACTTTTCCTTCTTCTTCTTCTTCTTCTTCTTCTTCTTCTTCTTCTTCTTCTTCTTCTTCGTGTGTCTGTCTTTCCCGCCATTTTTCCCGCCAAAAAAAAAAAAATAAAATCCAAAGGCAAAAATTTTTACACAACAGAGACACAC
>MDSZ01224456.1_pt1 | contig 12004 bp, 11 predicted proteins | sample 811201 | NCBI WGS metagenome assembly MDSZ01 (sample SAMN05326647, study PRJNA326480) | marine metagenome | isolation source: seawater | place: Indian Ocean: North | collected 2010
ACAATTGAGGTCGAATGGCCACTTTATCACTTCTTTCAATGTAATTACCCTCCATTGCAGGATATATTTTATTGATCTCTTCTAGCATCAGAGGGAAGAGGTGTAGGAATGCTTGGTCTTTAACATAGCTTCGGATATTTCCTTGGTTTAAAAGATATTGCCTGGCAAGTGTAACGATATTTTTTCCAGTAAGTATTGGGTCTAAATTTTCCATTCCCTTATAATTTTCTCGTCCTAATGCTAGCGTTGCGGTTGGTCCTATAGAAATCCTAGGCACTGAGTCAGCACTCGGCGTAAAATGTACACCTAAAAAAGGAACTGAAAGATCAGGAACGGGATATACATTTGATTTAGGCTTAATCGGGCAATTTTTCTTTAATTGCCAATAAACTCCTTTGAACGGCATTAATGAATATTCTAGGCCAATTCCAAATAAGTGCGCAACTTTATCGGCAAAAAGTCCTGAACAGTTGAATAGATGCCCATAATGTATCTGTGTGCCATCACTTAGTTCAAGTTTGTTCTTAATAACATCAGGTTTCCACTCACTTAAACCAAGGCCAAAAGTAACCCCTCTAGTTGTGAGTTCTTTTTGCAGTGCTTCGACAACACGTATTGGTTTAATAACTGATGTATTAGGGCTCCAAAGGCATCTCCCACTCGCTGAGGCAATGTTTGGGTCAAAGGCTTTAAGTTGAACGCTATCCCACATCTCGATCACCGCTCCATTCGCTTTCCCTCGTGATTCCAGGACATCTAGCTGCGAATCAAGTTCTGGCTTGGTCGGAACAACAATTTTGCCGCAATGATTAATTGGCAGTTTTCGTTCCTTCACCCATTCTTCAAGTCTTTGCTTTCCACGAGTGCATATTTTTGCTTTAGTTGTCCCTGGTTTGTAATAAAGGCCAGCATGCATGACACCACTATTTCTACCAGACGTGTGCGCACCCAATTCTTTCTCTTTGTCTATTATAAGTATATTATTTGTAATTTTTTTTTCCAACAATTGGTGCGCGAGGCATAATCCAGTGATTCCTCCACCAATAATAATAATATCAAAATTCATCACATCAATATTAATAGGTATTTGATTATAGTATATTGCTGGCTTAATGGTCCAACGTTAGATATTAAATATATTTTTTTGAAAAGTTCAAGTATGTTTGCTCCTTTCTTCGTTCGCTAATTCGTAGTCCTCGGGTCTTCCTACATCAAGCCAGTATTCATGGAGAGGATAAATGTTTAATGAGAGTTTATTTGATAACCCTTCAAGGAATAAATCAGGCATGTCTTGATATTTGTTTAGTTCTAAGAGATTCATTAGGCGGCTATTAATACAATATATCCCCGCATTGACCTGGTTTCTTTGTATGGGTTTTTCCATAAGTCCGGTCAATCTATTGTTCTCACTTTCAACAACTGCAAATGGATTTTGCCATTCCTCAGCACGTACAGCCATTACGCCATCTGATTTTTTGCTTATCGCATAATTAATTATATCGTTATATCTTATGTCCGTGATTACGTCTCCATTTGTGACGAGTAATGGATAATTAATTACCTCCTTTTTTAGAGTAGACAAAATTCCGGCTGTACCAAGCGGGGTGTCTTCTTCGAGATAACGTATATGTAATCCAAATTTCTCCCCGTTGCCGAAATAGTCTTTAATCATATTTCCCAAATAATTAATGGAAATACGCACATCTCTAAAGCCCTCTCTTTGCAACTTCAGAATAATATGCTCTAACATTGGCGTTCCTTGAATGGGCAGCATTGGTTTAGGTATATTTTTTGTCAGAGGCATTAATCTCTTGCCTTTACCACCAGCCATTATTACAACACACTCATTGCGCTCCTCTATCTTTTGTAAATTATCGGCTACATGAAGACCAATTATTTTTCCAGAACTGTCAACAATAGGAAGGTGAAAAAAATGATTTATTTTCATCAATGCTTTCGCACTATAAATATCAAATTCTTCATTTACCACTGTTGGCTCTGTATTCATGACATGACTTATTCTGTCTGATAATGAAACTCCTTTTAATAACCCTTTTCTTATGTCGCTATCAGTTACTATGCCTTTGAGAATACAATCTTTAGTAGCAACTATAGCTATCTGATAGCCACTCTTCTCAATGACATTCAGCGCCTCCCTCAAGCATACATTTTCATTTATTATTAAGTTTTTCCAATCATCTGCCACTTAAGTTTTGATTCAATCCTTATTTTACCATATCTATAGTATGAACGCCTTTGGTCTCCACAATTGGTAGATGAGATGAGTTTTTCATATCTCTAAAAACCCGACTTTTGCTCAAAGCAAATCTTCAATAAAGCATCCAAAGAGAATATGATCTACGTATTCTTTGTTGTACTTCAACTGTTTTTTAAGCACTCCTTCTATTTTGAATCCGTTATTTTGAAATGCTTTTATCATAGCGATGTTATTTGAATAACATCCAGCAGTAATTTTACGTATATTAAGGCTCTCAAAGCACATGTTCGCAACTATCTTTATCGATTCGCTTCCGTATCCCTTTCCCCAAAAATTTTTATCTCCAATCATTATTCCTAGGTCACAAATGCCCCCTTTTATTCCTGATGCTGCTAACAATGAGACCTTACATGTTCCAATAAATGTATCACTACAACTGTCATATAAAGCATAAAAGTAGGCAAGATCATTTGATTCTACTGCTTTAAAATAGATTAAAGCGTCTTGGGTTTTTACATTCTCTAAATCTTCTCTTCCGAGAAATTTTGTGACCTCTTTATCGTTTAGCCATTTAATATAGGCCTTATTTCTTGCATGCTCTATTGTAAATTTTTGGACACGTACTTTTTTCACTTCGACTCCTCTAGATCCTCAAAATCCCATTTACTAAGTTCTACACCCGCTGCCATCAAGTCTATTCTTGCGAATTCTAGGCCATCGCACATAAAGTTAAACAAATGGCTAGACGTCACTGCCGATATATATTCTTTTTGTATTCCTTCTAGGAGTTTCGGACTCGAGTCCCCACCACCACTGGCTATGAGAGGCAGTTTGGTGAGTGTAGCAATTTGCTCTAAAGCAGCGAAGTCATAACCTTCTCCTGTTCCATCTTGGTCAATTGCATTGATCAGGAGTTCTCCCACACCTAGTTTGTTGATAATATCAATACCATCAACTAATGTTGGCATGAGTTCTATATCTCTGTGAAATAAGTTGTAAATTCCATTTTTCCTGCTAAAATCTAATGATCCAATAATTGATTGACTGCCATACAATTCAACTAAATTAAGGACAAGTCTTGGATTTTCCCACAATACATTATTTACTACAATTTTATCGGCTCCATTGTCAAAAAATACTTTTGCATCCATTTCGTTCCTGATGCCCCCACCAATAGCAATTGGCATAAAACATCCATCGATGACCTTTCTTATATCTTCAATGAACTTATCAGTTGGCCCTGTTCTGTCTATATTTAGTATTACTAACTCATCTATTGACCTTGATATTGACTCAAACTCATAGTTTGACTTTATCCATTCGAGATTGCCCACTTTTTGAATCTTAAAGTTCCTGCTTAGGCAAAAATCTCCATTACTGTATAGCAGAGTAAAGCATAATCTAGGTTTACCCATTAGAAGATTGCTCCATTTCTTAGGAAGGTTCGTAGTAATAAGAGTCCATTGCTTTGGCTTTTTTCTGGATGAAACTGAACACCATTTATATTGCCCTTTGATAAAGCAGATATAAATTTTGTCCCATAAGAGCTCCAAAAGACTCGGCAACTTTCGTTGATAGAATGAAGTGCATAAGAATGTACAAAGTAAAAGTCTTTGCTCTTATTGTCGCTAAACCCTTCAACTTTATCAAAACCAATGTGCGGTAAAACTTTGCCTTCGCTATTCAACTTCTTCACTTCCCCGTTGATCCAGCCTAATCCTCTAACCCCCTCGGCCTCTTCACTACTTTTCGCAAGTAGTTGCATTCCCAAGCAAATTCCCAAAAATGATATCTTTTTATTCAGTACAGCTTCCTCTAATGCATTTATAAGTGCACGTTGTTTAAGATTGTTCATACCACCTCCAAACGCACCCACTCCAGGCAAAATAAGTCTATCGGAGTTAATAATATAGTTTATGTCTGTTGTCACACAAGGTGTATAGCCTAAATATTCAACTGCACTACAAAGAGAATAAATGTTGCCAAATCCTCCATCGATTATGGATACTTTCAAATCTTTCATGTTATTCAATTCTAAACTTTGGCTCCCATCTACCATTTATTTTTTCAAATAAATCCTTGTTCGCCCATTTGTCTAGCACTGAATCGAATTCACTCTGGCTCATATCATAATAGTTTAAATAACTATCAATGTGTTTTTCTGGATATTCTCCATCAAACTTTCTTGCGATATTTACTGCTTGCGCTCGTGTCATGGCTCCTCTTCTTATTTCATTGCCAACTTCACTAATTGTTCTGCCAAATCCGAACTTAAGGTACATGAGGTAGAAATATAGATGAATAATATCAGTATCAAGAATTGAAAAGTTCTCTATTGCCCCAATGTTTCTCTCTTCTCTTTCAATCAGTCCACATTTTTCTTTTGCAACTAAATAATGCTTGTAATTAACGAAATCTTCAAAATAGGACCAGTGACATACTTCTGGCTTCAATTCTCTTAACTCATCTGCGCTAGGATATAAAAACCAATAAAGTTCCTTTTCGTTAAATTTTTTAGTATATTTTTTAGGGTCTACCCCACTTAAATAGATGTTAATGCTGTCTTCAACGCTATATGTTGCTGATTCCTTAAGTTTGCTGCTACCGCCATATTCAGTCTCACCTTCTTCTGCGTACATAACGAATGGAATATCAAAATTGTGTGCACACCTGAGGATAGCGGTCTGCACGGTTATCATAAAAGCGTGCATTGGTATACCTTTTTCTATAAAATTTTCTTTGTCAATCTCCTTTAGGATCTGGCGATTAGGTGTTATAAATACGTGATCGTATCCCAGGTCCTGGAAATTCTTAATATTTTTAAGCCCTATCTTGTCTTCCATCGGAGGCCTTATGGTAATACATAATGGATTCATTCCTAATTTATGTTTTAATGTATATGCAATGTAAGCCCCATTCTTTCCCCCGCTGTAAGGAACAATAACATCAAACTTTCCTTTATTTCTTTTGCGATATTTTTCGCATAATACTTCTAATTCTTTCCATCTTTTACTCCAGTCAATTGATTTTTTCTCTTTAGCCCACTGACAAGCATTACATACGCCCTCTTCATTATATTGAATTCTTGGCCTTGTAGAAGGCATTAGGCAGTTTGTACAGATTCTCATTTAGCTTAAGCAGTCTTTGTAGCTTACCATGAGCTCAAACCACCATCTACGACGAGAACCTGGCCATTTATGTAACTCGCCTTATTTGAGCCTAAGAATATCATTGGCTCCACGATCTCTTCAACATTAGCCATTCTCCCCAATGGAACTCTGGCTGAATAGTTATCTTGGAATTGCTGATTTTGTCCACTAATCACTCCACCGGGAGCTATAGCGTTTACCCTGATGCCATGTCTCCCCCAATAGGTTGCCAAATACTTACACAAACCAATAACACCTGATTTAGTCGCGCTATAAATGGCTGGTGTATTTATCTCACAATTTAAATAATTTGAACCCTCATATATTCTGTCATCAACCCCAAGAATGCCATAAATTGATGAGGTCATAATTATTGCACCTTGATTTTTGTTTTTAATCATGTTGTTCCCAGCAAACTTTGTTAGATAAAACATAGAGTTCAAGTTGATATCCATTATTTCTTTCCATACATCGCTTTTGAAATCACTGTAAGGTTTAAAGAACTCTTTCAAATCCTTTGTTTTGCCGGCTGCATTGCTGAATAAGACATCTATGGTTTTAAATTCTTTTTCTATCTTATTCAGCGTTTTGTTCAGCGCTTTTTCACAAGTTATGTCTACTGCGTATGGCCTAACATTTATGTCATTATCTTTGTTAATCATATATGTTAGCTTAGCAAGTTTTTCTTCATCTATATCTATAAGGATTAAGTTGGCGCCCTCTCTAGCCAAATTATGGCTAAGTTTTGAACCAATTATACCTGCTGCTCCGGTTAGCAGCACATTTTTACCTGAATACAATCCCATTTAGTTGTACTTCCTGAATACAGGCTTGATCACGTTTCCTTTAATTTTCTTATCTACGCCCTTATATAATGCATCTTTATATTCTATGAGTGCTTCTCTGATCATCTCAAGAGTCTTATCTAATATCGATGTTGTATGAGAGGTTGATAATGAAATCCATGGCATTAGAATATTCCTTGACGCTAGCTCTTGAGCGAACAGAGTTCTTAGTTTTAAGCAATCGTCGCCATTTAAATTCTTTGTTCGGTAATTTAATGCTACTTCCGGTCCTTCAATATATACTATATTCTCTATTCCTAGTTCTCTGGAGATTTCATTGAAATTATATTTGAAGTATGAGCCTTTTTCCCACAATTTTCTTGTCACGTCATCATTCTCATAGATTTTCATCGTCTCAAGGAAAGCTCCTAAACTACTCATTTCTGCCCCATGTGTTGAAGATAAAAGAAATGTTCTTTCTTGTCCCTCCTCTATTATGTTTCCTAATTCTAATAAATCCCTTCTTCCTACTAATGCAGCTAATGAGAACCCATTAGCCATTGCTTTTCCAAAAGTTGACATGTCTGGCTTCACGTCAAAATAACTCTGTGCCCCACCCAAATCCCATCTAAAACCTGTAATCATTTCATCAAATATAAGAATGGTAGAATGTTTTCTACAAATTTCTTTTAATTCTACTAGAAAGTTGCTGCCATGATGCTTGCAATTTCTGCAATTAGTATCATCTTTACTCTTCAAGACGCATTCTTTATTGCATGGTGTTATGTGAGTACTTGGTTCTAGCATTATTGCAGAAATTTCTCCCGAGTACTTTTCAAAAAGCTCTTTTACCGATTCAATATTCCCGTATTGAAATTTTAAGGTTAACGATGAATGCTCTTTAGGTATTCCTCTGTCTACTTTAGTGTTACCAATAAACCAATCATCAAACGAGAAGAATGGCTGTTCTTCAGGTATGGCAACATATTTTTTGCCATTATATGATCTTGCTATCTTGCATGCTGCAGTTGTGACGTTAGATCCATTTTTTGCGAACTTAACCATTTCTGCAGAAGGGATCAAATTAATTATCTTTTCTGCTGCTTCAAGTTCAACTAGGGATGCTCTTGTAAGTCCATTTCCCTTTTCTATTTGTGTATACGCTGCTTCGTTAACTCTCTCATCTGCATATCCAAGGGTAACTGATCGCAACCCCATCCCAAAATCAATGTAGCGATTGTTGTTCATATCCCATACATACGCTCCTTTACCTCTATCTAAGATAGCTGGTGCGTTATCAGGAAATTGATCAAAACCTCTCGAATATGTATGGCATCCACCTGGAATTGCAGACAAAAGTCTATCTTTGAATCTTTTATCTTGCATTTTGTTCAATAGCCTCTAATAATTCTAGAATCATAATGTCGTCACTCAAGTGACTTGGGAAGGCGTTAGCATTAGAATACCTTATTGTATTGATAAAATCTTTTATCTCTGATACATATGGCTCTTCAGGGTTTATATACCCATCTTCTTTATTTCCTGCTTCGAGTGTCATTTCCCACTTTTCATTTTCACCTACCTTTTCTACTATAATCTTATTTGTACTTCCGCAATAACTTAATAAACCCTCTGAGCCAACTGCTAAAAATTTCCTGGTGGCCACTGGTCTAGATAATACCTCAATAGTTATATTACCAACGCATTCATTGTATTGTAAAGTGAAATTATAGAAATCATCTATATCCGCATCCATATCACTAAGCTTCCTTTTTGTTGCATTGATTATTTTTGGAATGCCAAACGTATCATTTAACCAGGTTAGCTCAAATGGGACTAGCTCACGTCCTCCTCCTGTCTCTCTTTTGCTGACATAATAATCATTTATGTCTTCCCATGGATGCCAATCTGGCAAATATTGACCGGTTACGTAGTTAAAGTATAAACACTTACCAATAGTTTGTTCGCCCACAATTAATTCCTTAATTGTCCTTGGACCATTGTAGTATTTCATCGTGCAGGAGGGACAAATTGAGATATTCAACTTATCGGCCTTGTCTTTAGCCTTCTTTAGTCCATTAATGTCTGTTACCGATGCTTCTACAAAGCAACTAACACGCCTATCAATGCACATGTTGATATATTTTACATGCTGCTCTGGAGACGTGCTGATTATAACTCCATCAATATTCTCTTTTTCAATTGTTTCTGATAGATTTTCACCACAGATCTGAATCGAATACTTCTTGGCTACATCAACCCCCCTGTCTTGATTAATGTCATATCCTATGATTTTGTTAAATCCCAGGGCTTTAAGACATCTAATTCTTCTTTTCCCCATTGAACCGAGTCCAATAATTAAAAACTTCATGAGAATCTGGTTGTCTTTTTCATTATAGCTTCAATACATACCAAGTCCCAGCAATCATCTACTTCATAGCATTGCCAATCTTCAATAATGTGGTAACTTAGCTTCTTGGGATAGAATGTCAATTCTTTCATGAATATACTTGTCCTCACAATATATGCTACGCCAAACGGAAAATACAACTCTTTTAGGTCTTGACGACGCCTTTGATTTGCCACCAATGATTCTTGAATAACAAAATTACCATCAATTGTTTTCGCCAATTCCGGGTGCGTCTTATATTTTCCTAAAGTCACTACACCATCAAATTTCTCATCTTTTTCTAATGCCTCGATCGCTAAATCTATGTCTCCCTCCTTTCTAAGTGGTGAGGTCGGTTCTAACAATGCGATTACATCATATTTATCTCCCATATTGTTCAGTTCAACTATCAGATGCTTAATCACATCAACAGTTCTTGCAGTATCTGTCGCGAGTTCGGCGGGCCTCATGAAAGGTATATCTGCTCCCTCATTTCTGCTCACCTTAGCAATTTCTTCATCATCTGTACTTACTACAACTCTGTCGATATACTTTGATTCCATCGCTTGTTGAATTGTCCAACAAATCAAAGGCCTGTCATTTATTGACAGTATGTTTTTTCTAGGCAATCCCTTGCTTCCCCCACGAGCTGGTATAACTGCCAGTATTTTTTTATTTAAAAACATTTTAATTCAGCATTGTGCTATATTTTACCATAATAATTCAACTTTAATTTTGGGACTCGCGGTTCTTCCTGTCGAAATATACCATCGTGAATTTGACTCTAAGCTCTGGCTCGCAGTTCAGCTTGCCCAAGTTCATAAACACGTTGTTCTTTTCGGTTACGATAAGCACGTGACCCCATTACTCCCGCATCTTAAGTCTTGCTGCATCTTAGACAAAAGTTGTTCAACTCTGATGTGGAATTCCCGTATTTCACCCGTCATATCTAATGGTGGCAAGGCCCTCATAAGTGATGAAGAAGGTTTTAATAATCTTGAGACATTGCCCTCTATTTACCTTACACGTGTAGACCCAGTCGCCTTAAACTCTATTTCACGTTATTATTGTTGGGGATCTATAGATCAATCTTTTTATTCCCAGATCCCTGATTTTTCAGATAAGTCAATTATTGCTGGCAATCTTCGTTCGGATCTGTTATCTGAAACAGGTTGTGAATTCTATTCAGAGCATTCTTCGGCTCTTCAATCTTTATACGGTGAATTTGTTTTATGCTCAGATAATTTCGCTGTAGAGCATCGACAAGGGGATAATTATGTCATACCTAAGTTTAATGTTTCTTCTAGTGATAATGAAAAGAATTCACGCTTGTTTGAAGAATCTGTTTTATTGGCATCTAATAGGAGAGATGCTTATGCCGAAGTCCTTCATTCACTGTTAAGAAAATTTCCTACAACTCAATTTGTTTTGCGTCCTCATCCTATTGCAGATCCACGCTGGTGGCTGAATGAATTTTGGAGATATCGTAACTTTCATCTCTCCTACCATCATAGTATTGAGCCCTGGCTCCATGCCTGTAAAGCTTTGATTTCTTTTGGATGTACTACATCTGTTCAAGCTTTAATAGCTAATAAACCTGTTATTGAGATTTCTCCACCGGACGTTGATAATACCTCTAAGTATGGCAGTGCACGTGGTTTTTCCCACCTTTTTACACCGTATATTGCAAAATCTTCTAGTGATGCTTCGATAGCACTACGCTCTATTCTTTCTAATTCTCCAGTTGATTATACCTCTAAGTATAATCTTAATGATTATTGGTTTATCGACAGGCATCAATCTCGTACTAATTATTTTTCTGCTCAACTGGACTCTGCTTTGTCCTCAATCAAGTCTCCCACTGCCCAACAACTTTCTAGTCTTTTCAACGATTACATTCGTCAGAAAGTTTCACTTACTATACCTTTTAACCAAGATAAGTGGCTCTTGCCGACTCGAGCATCAATTCTTCGGAAATTTTCTACTATCTCTTCAATTCTAGGATTTTCTACTCCTAAGATTGCCTTCTTGTCTAATGGTCTGTTTGTTGTCTCTCCCTCTTAGTCCTAAATGTTTGACTCTTTCTACCAATCTCTTGTTAAGAGCCCTTTGAGCCTTAAGCAAAGATCCGTTCTTGCGGATTCTGTTGCATTACAAGCTCGTTATAAAAACCCTGATATTTGGAACAAAATCTCTGCTCTCGAATCTAAATTCTCATCTCCACTTCGAACTTTAGAAGACAAAGGTTGCTTAACTCTGTCATTAGCCAATAGTGAGAATTTGATTTATGATTTACTATCGATTTCACCAAAGGAGTTTCTTACCCCAGATTATGTGCATCAGGCCGAGTCCTTTCCTCTTCCAGAGGTAAGTCAATTACCATCTGTTTCTGCCCTTTTAGTCGATTCTTCACTACACGCTCTGGTTTCCCTTTATCTGAAGGCACCAGCCCGAATTTCTGATTGCTTAGCCTGGTGGCATTTCCCCCTCTCACCCAATGTCCCTGGTTCAAATGCACAGAAGTGGCATCGTGACCGAGATGATTTCTCGGAATTGAAGTTATTTATGTATGCAACCGATGTAGATCATGGTTCTGGTCCTCATGCATTTATTCCCGGTAGCCATAAATATTCTAATTTGCCTAGACTCTTCCCCAATGCCTTATTAGATGACCCAATCATTACAGCTGAGGAACATGCCTTTTTGAGTAACAATCAATTATTTGACTATGGTTTACATAAATCTAATGTAAAACCTTGGATTGGCCCCAAAGGCACAACCTTTTTGGAGGATACTCGTGGGCTTCATCGAGCTTTTCGTCCAACCAATAAACCCCGTTTAATATTTAGTATTGTATGGACTGTTGCTAATGGTACTATACCAGACATCTATTAGGGTTTTCAATGCAATTGATCTGCAATTCAACTAAGCCTGAATTTGATAAAAAAAATATTTTTTGCGAATTTCGTACCAGTAAAGCTTACCTCTGGGGATTAATTAATCATCGCCTGCGGACTGAACCTCTTTATCCGTTTAACTCTAATGCTTCTGTGTTGGATGCTGCATGTCACTCTTTGATTACCCGTAATATGTTCCCTGATGGATATGATTATTATGGGTTGGATATCTCTAATAAGCGTCTTCAGTCTGCCCTTAGAATCAAGCGCCCTTCAGATGTCCTGCTTCAGGCCGATTTGACCCGGAAACTTTCTATCAGTTACTGCTTTGATGTAGTTGTCAGTTGTAATACGCTTTCTCATTTGCCCTACACTCAGCAGGTTAAAGCACTGCGAAATTTATTATCGCTGATCGTTCCACGGGGAACCTTGTTTATTAATTTGCCGATCGATGAACATATGATGAGTCATTGTTCCCTCTTGCTTTCGGTTTTTAAGACTGTTGAAGCTGTATACTTTGATTCCTTTCGTTCGTCAACTGCAGAGTTATCCTCCAGGGTTAATAA
>MDSZ01016416.1_pt1 | contig 12002 bp, 15 predicted proteins | sample 811201 | NCBI WGS metagenome assembly MDSZ01 (sample SAMN05326647, study PRJNA326480) | marine metagenome | isolation source: seawater | place: Indian Ocean: North | collected 2010
TGGTAAGTTAGTTAATTGGATTAGAAATCAATTATTAAAAAAGATACAGTTAGTTGAACATGAAGTAGTATCTGTTGATAGGAATGATCGTGGTGGTATCAATCATATTACTATAGATACTGGTGAGGATATACCTTCAGATATATTCATTGATTGTACTGGATTTAAGAGACTGATAGCACCAGAACCTGACAGTGTAGATTGTCAAGATAGATTGTTCTGTGATACAGCAATTGCTGGTCGTTTTGATTATAGGAATAAAGCAATAGAACAGAACCCCTATACAACATGTGCTGCTGTAGAACATGGTTGGATATGGAAGACACCAACTCAAGAAAGGGTAGGATCAGGATTAGTTTTTAATAAATCTGTTAGTGATGTTGATGAGGTAAAAGAATCTTTTTGTAAGTACTGGGATGGTAGAGTAACTTCAGATGAGTTAAGAGTATTAGATTGGACTCCATATTATCATAAGAATTTTTGGACTGATAATGTTGTAACGATTGGATTATCTGCTGGATTTATTGAACCAATAGAGAGTACTGGTATTGCATTAATATCTTCTGGTGCAATGGAGTTTGTTGAGTCATGTCGTGGTAGTTTTTATGATGAATTAATCATAAAAGGATACAATCATCAGATGACTTCATTCTATGAGAGTTGTATTGACTTTGTTAATATGCACTATGCATATAATAAAAGGAAGACTGGTAAGTTCTGGAAGTATGTTCAGGACACCTTTAAACCATCCGATAAGCTATTACATTATGAGAATGAAGTATTAAATAATCCAGTTAGATTACCTTCCAATGGAAACTATATGTTTGCTGGAGATAATTGGTCAATGTTCTTATGTCAGATGTTAGATAAGGATCAGATTGTTTCTAAACAAACTAAAAAAGTTCCACCTTGGGATGCTGATGCATTAATAAGAGACTTTGCTTGGAATGAACAACAGAAGCATGTTAATTCTATTCTTCATGCTAAATTTATAGATCAATGTCTTGTTAAAATACGTAAGGGTGAGAGTCTAAATATACCTTACAATGGATAAAGTAAAAGCGTTTAAAGATTTTCTTGAACCAGAGGAAGCAAGAGAATTATCTCAATGGACTGAGAGTAATTATCATAGGGATTGGTTTTTAGATCCTAGGATGGATTCTAAAGGTTTATTAAAAACAAAATTAACTACTAGGTTTGCTAACCCTTTAGTCAATTATAATAATCCTATTATTGATCCTTCTAATATGGATCATAAACAATTTGTGGTAGCATCATCTCCTGATTTTGAGTATCCAAAGCTTTGCTATGAGATACAGAATCGTATTGTAAATACATTTGAGTTTAGACACTTTGGGCTTTCTCCTGTAGGAAAAGATGGTATAATTACAGAGATAAGTTTTAAAGGAGGTACGATTCATCCTCACATTGATCCACCTTGGTTTGAAGGAACCAATACAGTTCATTTTAATTTTATAACACAGAAGCCAGACTCTGGTGGTGTTACTTATATTGAGAACGAACCTTGGGATGTTGAAGAGACTGATTTACTATCGTATATTGTCTCTCAAGCAGAACATAAAGTGGATGAAGTTGTTGGAGATAGGCATCGTGTTTTATGGGTCTTTAGTTTTATGTTATCACAGCAGGACACACTCAGAGTATTTTCATGACCATTGGTAGACAATTCTACAATCCATCAACTAAAGTATTTGTCAATGGAACATTTGACTTACTTCATCGTGGTCATCTTGAGTTGCTTAATTATGCTAAGTCGTTAGGTGATAGAGTGTATGTTGGTATTGATAGTGACCGAAGGGTTGCTGAGATGAAGGGTGATTCTCGTCCCATATATAATGTAGAGGATAGAAAATTCTTTCTTGAAAATCTAAAGGCGGTACATAGAGTAGCAGTCTTTGATAATGATGCACAGTTAGAGGCGATGGTTCAATTCATACAACCTCATGTTATGGTGGTTGGATCGGATTGGAAAGGTAAATCAGTCATAGGTTCATACTATGCTGCTAAGTTAGTCTTCTTTGATAGAGTTGGTGATTATGCAACAACAGAAACAGTACAAAGTATTATTGATAGGCGAGACCTGTGAAGATACATATATCTTTGGTAGCGTAGATAGAATAAGTCCAGAAGCACCAGTCCCTGTGTTAGTACATGAGGAGACTGTTACTGCTCTTGGTATGTCTGAGAATGTTAAGAAGAATCTACAGGCATTTGGAGTTCATGTAACTCACATTACTAATAAGAAATTAATAAAGAAGAAGAGAGTAGTCCATAGTTCTAGTAAACAACAGTTGGTTAGGATTGATGAGGATGATCATGTAGATCCAATAAAACCTGCTGAAGTTAAGATGGCATTTCTTGTATCACAATACGATGCTATTGTCATATCTGATTATGATAAGGGGTTTGTTAGTATAGAAGATCTTATAACTTTTTGTGAGAATTTTAATGGTCCAGTCTTTATTGATACTAAGAAGAAGGATCTATTCTCAGCACAGAATGTTATTTTTAAGATTAATCAAAGGGAAGCATCTACTTTAAGAATGCAACCTTCTCCACAGAATTTAATTGTGACTGCTGGAGGTCAGGGTGCATATTATATGGATAAATTATATCCTAGTGAGAATGTAAATGTATTTGATGTTGTTGGTGCAGGAGATACATTCCTTGCTGCTTTAGCTGCTGAGTTTCTTAAAGAGAATGATATGGAAGCATCAATTAAGATTGCTAACAAAGCATCTGCTATTGCTGTACAAAACTATGGATGTTATACATTAACAGCAAATGATATTAAATCATTATGAGAAAAAGCAAATCATATATTGGTGCTAACTTAACACATGATGCTTCAATTTGTCAGGTAACTGATGGGCAGATTGATTGGTTTATAGAAGAAGAAAGATTTAGTAAAGTTAAACATGATAAGTTTCCATTCACATCTATTATGGAATCTGATCTTGCTAAAGACTTACATAATATGATACAGATATCAGGTTTATATGAACCACATAAGAAGGATGAATTGACAGAATACTCTAAACTTTTTACTAGTCTTTGTCAAAAGAAGTACTCTAGTACTATTGCTGTAGGTCCACATGAGGACATTGAGTATGAATATTATTTGCAGCACCATGACTTCCATGCTGCATGTGGTTTTTATAACTCTGGATTTCCAAGAGCTGCTGTACTTGTTGTAGATGGTATGGGTAATCCTCTTGATGATTCACCAACTATGCATGAGGTAGAGACAATATATACTCTTTCATATCCACAACAATTTAAAAAACATTCTGTTAATGTTACACCAACATACCTTGATGTTCACACTGTTCCACATTTGTGCTTTGGGATTGGTATGATCTATCAATCACTTGCTAATTACTTTGGATTTGGAGACTTTGGTTCTGGTAAGTTGATGGGTTTATCTGCATATGGTGAGGAAGATTCTAGTATAGAATCCTTTTTTGATGGTACTCTTAATACAGATATATTTTTTCGTAGTAGGTTTGGATTAACTTTTATACCTTATGATTATGTGAGATATCCGAATGGTGTTACTCGGTTTAGTGATATAGATAGTAAGGATATAAAACAAAGGTTTGCTAATCTTGCGTACAGAGTACAAAAAGATTTTGAAAACTATATGATTACTTTGATACTAAAGACACTAGAAATTACTGGTGAAAAGAATTTAGTATTAACTGGTGGGTGTGCTTTGAATTGTGTAGCAAACTATGAGTACTTGAAACATCTTCCAGAAGATGTTAAACTATATGTTGAACCTATATCTACTGATGCTGGAGTATCTGTTGGACTTGCAAAGATTAATTATTATTCTGCAACTAAATCCACATCCAGACATCCATTGAAGACACTATACTTAGGGAGATCTTAACGTGGCAAGGTATTGCTTTGATATAGATGGTACTATCTGCACTCCTGGTGAGGGGTGTGGGACATGCCAGTATGAAGGTGCTACTCCTAAGAAGGATAGGATAGAGGCGGTAAATAGATTATATGATGAAGGTCATTATATTATATACATGACCGCTCGTGCGATGGGTAGGAACAAACATAAATCTCATGAGGAAGCAGCAAAAGTTGCGGAAGAATTATTACAACCACTCACTAAGATGCAGTTAAGTATTTGGGGATGTAAGTATCATGAGTTGATTATGGGTAAACCACATGCAGATCATTTTATAGATGACAAAGGAGTTAGTGACCATGCCTTCTTCAAAGATTAAATATGTAGAGAAGGGGTGGGGATATGAGAAATGGATTGTAAATAGTCCAGAGTATTGTGGAAAGATATTATTCTTTGAGAAGGGTAAAAGATGTTCATGGCATTATCATCTATTAAAAGACGAGACCTTCTATCTTCAGTCAGGTAGACTACATTTATTCTATGGACAGACTGATGATTTAAGAGAATCATATACTAAGATACTTGAACCTGGAGATAAGTTTCATGTTCCAAGGAAGATGCGTCATCAGATGTATGCTTTAGAAGATTCTGAATTATTTGAATTTTCTACTCAACATTTTGATGAAGATTCACATAGAATTTTTTGTGGGGATTGATGACTAAAGAAGTTGCTGATCATCTTACCTTTAAAGATTTAATCTGGATAAAACCAGAATCAATAACTAGACCTCAATGTGCTAGTTGTATAGAATGGTTTTGGAATAATGATGATTTACATCAACAGGGACAGGTATATGGTGGAGATGATTCAATTACTAATGCAAGTCTTCATACAAATTTAGAGAGGAAGAATACTATACAAGCATACCCAAGTCCTGATGATCCTATATCAGACTTCATGACAGAGGTTATGACTGATGGGTGGAAAGAATATTCAAAGACACTTCCTACACCACAAGGACAACCAATGTCCTTTAGTGATTATTCTGTTAGAGTATATTATAAAGGTCAAGGAAAATTTTTAGAACATGTTGATCAGTCAGCAGGTCCAAATGTAATTAGAACATTTGGTATCATTTTGTATTTAAATACAGTAGAAGAGGGTGGTGAGACTGACTTTATGGATTATAAACTTAAGATTAAACCAGAAGCAGGTAAGTTAGTAATCTTCCCATGCAACTACCTCTTCAGACATGAAGGTACTATTCCTCTATCAGAGGATAAGTATATCATTACATCATTTTTGAATCTTGGTTAATGTATAATATAAATTTAACACAACCATTTGGTCCAACTATACTTGAGTGTACTTGTCCTGATAAAGTACTGAAGGAATTAAATTCTATTGTTGATAGTACACATCAAGAATCAATCCCTAACTTATTGGATAGGGATTTTGAGGTTGTATATTTTACTGAGGAGCAAGTTAATGATTCAGGGTTTACCTCATTTATTGGTGAGGTTATACCAGAATACTTGAGGAGTTGGAATCTTGAGAGTGCTAATGTACAGTATGAACCTGCAAGTTTTAGTGAATTATATGTTGATGTATGGGCAAATAGATATTTTAAAGGACATTATACTCCACCCCATGATCATAAGGGTAATGTGTCTGGTATTACTTTACTAATGATACCTGAAGAATCTGATTGGTATGATCTTCATAGTTTAGAATTCATTTGGAATAATGAACACCACAGACCATCACAAGAAGTAGGGAAAACATTTATGTTCCCTAACTCATTGCTACATTGGGTTAATAAAACTAAGACTGTCTCAGAGAGACGTACATTAAGTTTTAATTTGCAGGTAATTCCTGGAGATATTCACAGACCGTCTTAAATTTATAGTCACCCCATTCTTTTTTAGCACAGGTATATTCTTGATACTTTCCTTTCAAATGTTCAGGGAATGGAACTTCTTCTATCTCTCCACCATACTTATCAACTACCCACTGAGCAACTTGTGCAAAACTTACTGGGTTACTTGTACCTAGATCATAGAATCCAGATCCTTCTTTATTATTATTAAGAACAAGATTTACTACATCATCTACACATACAAAGTCTCTTAGGAATTTATCAGAACCTTCAAAGAGTTTTAGTTTACCAGTTTCTTTTATTTGTTTTGCGAATTTAGATACTGGACTTGCTTGATCTCCTTTATGATCTTCACCAGTTCCATAGACATTATAGTATCTGAACGCTTGTATTACTTCAAACTCATCTATATGATCTTGAATCCAATAGTCTATAGTGACTTTGGATAGTGCATAGTAGTTTAATGGATTAATAATATCTTTTTGAGTCCCATATACTGATGCTGATGAGGCATAGAGGACAGGGATCTTATGTTTGATTGCTTCTTCAAACAACCACGTACTATATTCTATGTTCCAATGGAATAATTCTTTAAGGTTTGTATGTGTTGTACTTGTTATCGCTCCTTGATGTATTATTAAATCTACCTCATCCCATTTATTAAAGTTACTTTTAAAATACCATGCTCCTTGCTGATCAACTTCTAGAACATCTTCATCTTTATCTTGTAATGTAGTAAGGAAGTGCCTACCTATGAATCCATTAGTTCCAGTAACTATAATCATTTTTTAAATTCTATTTAGGCATTTTGCCAATATTCTATCACATAAATAGTTTTACTGCAAATTATACGATAGGATATAGCCAATGTCTTTTGGATCATTAGCAAATGTAAGGCCAACGACGGCTAAATTAAATCAACTATTATATACTGCACCTGCTGGTCAATTAGTAGAGGGTAGGGTCTCTTGTACCAATCAAACTTCTGCTAGTATCTGGGTAAGAGTTGGACTTTCCACGGGTGGAGTAGATGTATTTAATACGAATGGATATGTTGTTTTTGAAGAAGAGATACCATCAGGTGCATACTTTGAATCAGAGAGTGTCTATATTGCTGATGGACAGAGTGTAATAGTTCGTTCTACTGATACTAATTCAGCATTTACTTTTGTTGGTGAGACAAGTCCTGACAAACAAGATGCAGGAATCATAGCACAAGGTTACTCAAGAGATCCTAATATGAGTGACCTCTTACATACATTCCCTGCAGGTAAAAACTTTAAAGGTAATCTATTTGTATGTAACAAAGCAACCTATGATTCAAGGGTAAGGGTTGGTCTTGGTACTACTTCTACTGATTATCTTGAGTACAACTATGAAGTAGAGAGGAATCAAACTCACGTTAGATCTGATATTACGGGTAAACCTGATGACTTAATGTATATTAGGTCTAATGCTGATGCTAATGTAACCTCACATACAGTTAGTAATGCAGTTTATGATCCTACTGTAGGTATCATGACTGTAACTGTTTATCAGCACGGATTTACTGAGAAGGATCATGTTAAGTTTGCTGATGGATCACTTACATTTACTTGTAATCAAGATTTACATATAAGCAATCACTCTTATCCTAGACCAGGTGACCCTGCTAGTAATAGATGGTTAAAGATTTTTGATATTCATACAGACTCTTTTGCGGTTCAGATTCTAAAGATTAATGGATTAGGAGCAATACCTTCTACTAATGTAACAGATCATAAGTTTGTATCTGCAGCAACCCAAGGACTTACGAGGAGTTATGGACCAGTTAACTTTGTTCTTACTGGTAAGTTTGTAGAGTACACACACTTCTTTGGTTCTGTAGGTATTGGATCTACAATATCAGCAAACAATGCTTACATTGTAGAGAATATGGGGATTGGTATTACCGATCCAGGATCTAAGGCACTTAATGTTATAGGTGAGACACAGTTATCTAAGGTAGAGGTTACAGATGATCTCTTAGTAGGAGGTAATGTACGGACTGTTGGTGTATCTACATTCTCTGGTACTGTAACCTTTGAAGGTGGTACTATTAACACTGGTGTTGGTACAGAGAACGCAGTTGTTCTTGATGCTAATGTTAACTCAAACATTACTCCAGGTGTTGCTAACTCCTTTGACTTAGGTCAAGACTCTAAGAAGTGGAGGTATGTATACTATGCTGATACACTTAGAGGTAATCAGATTGATTTAAGTAATGGTACTACTGGTATTGCAACTATTGGTGTTGGTTTTGCTGCTACTACAACTCAAGCAATCATTGGTGCTGCTAACACAGCAGTCATGGCATACGGTGACCTTGCTGCTGATGGAGACCTAATAATTAAAGGTGAGGTAGGGATTGGTACAACAACTGTAAATCAATTAGCATATGATGCTACTACAGATGAACTACAAGTCTTTAACAAGTCTCTTAATAGAAATGTACCTGTACATGGTGTAGATACTAATTACTGGACTGTAACAGGTAACACTACTATTACTTCTTGGTCAACAGTTATGGTAGATACTGCTACTAGTGGTGCATTTACTCTTACTTTACCTGCTGCTCCAGTACAAGGAGACAGGATTAGAATTATAGATTATGTAAGGAATTGTGGTACTCAAGCAGTAACTATTGGTAGGAATGGAAAAAATATTATGGGTGATGCTGCAGACATGACAGTTACTACCGATGGTGCTGGATTTGAATTAATATTCTGGGATAACACACAAGGTTGGTTATTAATGCACATCTAAGGTACAATGTATATCTAAATACATTTTTAAACCTAAGACATGTCCATGAACTTTGCTGTTTATTCTAAAGACGGTTGTCCTTATTGTGAGAAGATAGAAGAGGTATTAAAAATATCTAATCTAAGATATGTTACCTATAAATTAGGGCAACATTTTGATAAAGATGCATTTTATGGAGAGTTTGGTGAAGGATCTACCTTCCCTCAAGTTGTTATGGACGGTAAAAAACTTGGTGGGTGCAAAGATACTGCAAGATATTTAAAAGAGAATAGTATTATCTCGTAGCAAGATCAAAGAGGAATGTATTAATATATTTTTCTGCAAACTCTTTGTCGTAATAATTTTTTAGGATACCATAAGCAGGATCTGTACCTGCTAGGTGTTTATCATAGGCAGTCTGTTCCTCAACGGAGTATTCACGTTGAGGTTTTGCCATCATTTTTAAGTATGCTTTAAGATATTCTTCTAATTTTTTTAGGTACTCTTCATAGAAGTCTGATGTCTCAGACTTTATCCATAGTTTTTTGGAGAAGAATTTATTTAGGTCGTAGATATTAGATTTATTTTTAGTTCTGTTTGGTTGATTTCCTAACCATTTATTGATATACTTATCAGCATACGCCCAATCATTTCTTAGAGGGTGGAAGTCTATAGTGCCAAAGAATCTTTTACCACCAGCATTTACAAATTCAGTTCCAAAGACAGGGTTAATAAGTGTAGTGTCTGGATATATGACTAATGATTCTGCAATAAATTTATCCTGTAGATTTAATTCAGTTAATCTTATTCTTCTAAGCCAGTTAGTCCTCCACACATATGATTTAATAGTAGAACCATTGTCAATTACTTCTGGTTCTAACCAGTCGGGTAATTCTCTATCTTGAATAACAAAGTCTCCATAGTTATCCTTACCCCACTTAAGACAATTAAATAATAAATCCTTTACTGTCATTACGAGTTTTAAATCAAGTATAACATATTTAGTATGAAAGTTGTAGCGTTATTCTCTGGACATGGAGCATCTGCTGTGGTGCTAGAGGATGGTGTTGTCAAAAATTATTTTAAAGAGGAGAGGTATAGTAGGAAGAAGCATGATGAAGGAATAGAACATATCTATCAGATGATATTAGATAGTGATCCTGATTATATTATTCTTAATACTAACTATGATGAGGATGATAAGAGAGAGTTAATACGTAGGGTTAATCCAAGAGTTAAGTTTATAGAGACAAAGGAATCAGTACATCATTTGCATCATGCTTCACTTGCTTTTTATAATAGTGGATTTGATAAGGCATTGGTTCTAGTGGTTGATGCTTGTGGTGGAGTCGTTGGTGAAGATGAGTATGAAGGTGAGAGTATTTACTTTGCAAGGTATCCATGTAAGTTTACTCCAATTTATAAAAAGAACTGGTCGGAGGAACATGTAATACATGATCCAAACATTGGGAATCTTTATAACAGTGCTGCTTTAGCGATTGGTCAGACGATTGATGACTGTGGTAAAGCAATGGGTTTATCCTCTTATGGTGATAGGATATGGGAGATTAAGTTTACACTTGATCGTGTTAATAATTACTTCCAAGAGTGTCCAGATTTTTTAGATGTATTATTCCGTAGGAGGGACAGGTATTATATTGACATTAATAAAGACAACTATAAAAAGTTTGCAGACTATTGCTGTGAAGTACAGTGGCATTGCCAAGAACAAGTTTGTGAATTAGTTGGTAAGTATGTTAAGAAAACTGGTGTTAAGAAGGTTTGTATTGGTGGTGGATATGGATTGAATATTCTTACCAACTATCAACTCATAAAGAGATTCCCAGACGTTGAGTTCTACTTTGAACCTTTATGTGATGATGGTGGTAACTCTATAGGTGCTGCCATGTATGCTTATAGGAAGATCACTCAGGATATGACTGTTAAACCTATAACTACTACAGCACATCATGGTATCAAACATAAGATTGATCTAATTGATGGAGAATATGCCGAGTCAAATGACATTGCTCGTTTATTGTATATGAATAGGTCAGTAGCAGTTTTTAATGGTCATGCAGAGTCAGGACAACGTGCTCTAGGTAATAGATCTATCTTATTCAATGCTCTTAATCCTGATGCTAGAGACATTGTAAATAGAATTAAGAAGCGAGAATGGTATAGACCATTTGCTGCCATAGTATTAGAGGAGGATGCTCATCTATATTTTGATGATGTCATACCTAATCCATACATGACAGTGTGCTTCCCAGTTAAGACAGATCTAATTCCTGGCGTAACTCATGTTGATAAGACATGTAGAGTACAGACAGTAAGTACTGGACATCTTTATGATATCTTGTTAGAATTTAAACGACTCAGTGGTCATGGCATATTACTTAATACAAGTTTTAATCTTGCTGGTGAACCATTAGTTGAAACACCTGAACAAGCCATTCTTACTCTCTGTGAGTCTGACTTAGATCATCTTTGGTTCTATGAGACTAAGCAATTACTATGACAGCAGACCAAGATGGAGAAAAAAAGTCTCTAAATAAAACTAAGAAGGAAGAACCTCTTGAGATTAACAAGGGGTTCGAGTTAATGTTACGTCACCGTAACAGGAGGGGGAAGCAACGAAAACCTAAAACATTCCACATAATGTTCGGCAAGGTTGTCTCTCTCTGGAAACGAGAGATACGTTTGCATTTTGAGTTCAGTATTGACATCAAAAAAACAAATTAATCTCGGAGAAGGATCATGGAAATGACCATAGTCACCCTGACGCTATCAACTGTCGTAGCATTTCTTGCACTGTTGGTAGGAGGTATGATAGGATGGATGGCAAGACAGCATTCTTATGAAACCACCCCACAATATATGTGGACACATCCTGAGATGTTAGATGAGAATGGTAATTTGGTTCCTGATGAAATTGTAGCAGTTCGATTTGAAAATTATGACACCACAGAAGACAACGACGAAGAAGACTAAAACTATTGATGATCTTCCTGAGTTGCAACCGAATCCATTCATGCATGAGATTCTAGATTTAGTATCTAAGCAGAGAAATACTAAGTTGAAGGCAGAGGTTCTTCAGAAGTATAGATGTGATCCATTAGTCACTATTCTTATTTGGAATTTTGATGACACATGTAAGTCTGTACTTCCTGAAGGAGAAGTTCCTTATTCTAAACCAGATGAGCAGACACCATTCGATGATACCTTATCATCAACAATGAATAGGGCAGCGAATGATAATTATATGCCTGATGAAGCAGTAAGGAATAAGCACACCTCAATTCGTAAGGAGTATCAAAACTTCTATAATTATTTGCAAGGTGGTAATCCAGGTCTGTCAGGTCTTCGTAGAGAGACAATGTTTATTCAGATGCTTGAGGGTCTTCACCCTAGAGAGGCAGAGATCATGACTCTAGTTAAGGATCATCAACTTCAGAAGAGATATAAAA
>MDSZ01022801.1_pt1 | contig 12002 bp, 11 predicted proteins | sample 811201 | NCBI WGS metagenome assembly MDSZ01 (sample SAMN05326647, study PRJNA326480) | marine metagenome | isolation source: seawater | place: Indian Ocean: North | collected 2010
CGAAGATAAAAAAATAGATAAAATTAATTTTTTAAAAATTGATACAGAGGGTGCAGAACCTGAGGTCTTAAACGGATGCGAGAGTCTAATAAAGAATAATAAAATTGACTGGATATTCTCTGAGCTTAGTATTGGAAAGTTATTTAACGATTTGGAACTTAGTCTATCATCTCTAGAAAAATTTATGTTTGGAAAATTTCAACTAGTTGGGGTTGGCTTAAATAGAGATTATTACCAAAATAAATTAGATAGTGAGTTCTTGAACATTATACACAGTTTAGACCATCCTTATATGGTATTCTCACAACAATTTCTTTATATAAATAAAAAAATAATAGAAAACAAAGAAAAAAAATAAATTATACTTAAGGAATATATCTTCATGAAAGAAAAAGATATTTACAAAATTTTTAAACCGCAATTAACACCAAAAAAAATGCTGGAGCTTGGTGTATTTGGTGGAGCGTACTTTGCAGATGGTAATTTTCGAGAATTTCCTAAAGATTGGTTTAAGAAAGCAAAAATAAGTGACAAATTTGATGTGAGTTTAAATTATTTTAAAATTGAATCTGGTTTAACTAGAAAAGAATGGATTGATAAAGGATGGATTTTTGACGAGGATCCTCTTGGCTGGTTTCAGTGGTATTGTAGATTTAAGAATGGAAGAAGAATTTTGGAAATTGACACTGTTCAAATAAAAAGATGGAAAGCTTTTGGCGACAGGCATGGACCAGCAGTTAAAAAAAATTGTGAGGAAGGTGATTTTCAGTGTAGGAAGAGGCAAAGACAAGCTTTATTGCAATGGTCATATAACCCATTTTTTTAATTATACTGATCCACAACAGTGTTTATATTTTTTTCCAGAGCCACATGGGCACTTATCATTTCGTCCAACCTTTTTATTTTTTTCAAAAGATTGTTTTTTTTGATTATTTTCATTAGTCAGAACTAAGTTCATATTTAATAGAAACTTAATTACATCTATTTTGATTTTATCTAATAAAATTTCAAACAAAGAAAATGCCTCTTTTTTAAATTCAGACAATGGATCTTTTTGCCCATAACTTCTCAATCCAATTACTTGTCTTAATTGTTCTAAGTATTGGATATGTGCTCTCCACGAAAAATCTAAAATTTGTAAAAATACTTTTTTTTCTAAATCGTTATACTGTTCAGTGCTGATAATTTTAATTTTTTCATCTCTTTTTTCGTTATAAAATTTTCTTATTTCTTTAGTATATTCCTCTTCTCTAATATTGGCTAAAATTAATAATTTTTCATCACTTATAGCATTGCCTGTAAATTTTTTAATTCCAGCTAAATAAAGCTTCTCGTCATTTGTTGTTTTGTAATCATTTTGAATAGATAAAAACTTTTGAGTAAATTCATCAAGAAAATTATTTAACATTTCATTTATACTTATTTTTTTTAAAATATTTAATCTTTGGTTAAATATAACTTGACGCTGATCATTCATTACATCATCAAATTTTATCAATGTTTTTCTGATGTCAAAATTCCTTGATTCAACTTTTTTTTGAGCTCTTTCCATAGCTTTATTTATCCAAGGATGGTCAATAGACTCATTTTCTTTTAGTCCTAATTTTTTTAACATGCCATCTATTTGGTCACCTCCAAAAAGCCTCATTAATTCATCTTGTAAACTTATAAAAAAAATCGATGTACCTGGATCTCCCTGTCTTCCCGATCTTCCTCTAAGTTGATTGTCAATTCTTCTACTCTCATGTCTCTCGGTACCTATTACACATAAACCCCCGATTGATTTTACCTTATCTTCATTTTCTTTATTATTTATTTCTATCCCGTTTTCATTTTCACTTTTGCCACCTAACTTAATGTCAGTGCCCCGCCCAGCCATATTCGTTGCAATAGTTATCGCATTAATTTTTCCAGCTTCAGAAATAATTTTTGCCTCTTCTTCATGAAACTTAGCATTTAATATATTATGTTTTAAATTTTTCGTATCAAGGAAATGAGATATTTTTTCAGACTTTTCAATGCTTGTCGTTCCTACTAAAACTGGTTGTCCCACTTTATTACACTCTAAAATCTTTTTTATGATAGCGTCATATTTTTCTTTTTCTGTTCTAAATATAAGATCATTAAAATCCTTTCTTACCATCTTGTTGTTTGTTGGTATTGAAACAACATTTAATTTATAAATATCATAAAATTCCTCTGATTCCGTCATAGCTGTACCCGTCATACCAGAAAGTTTTTTATACAATCTGAAATAATTTTGATATGTGATTGATGCTAAAGTTTGGTTTTCTTCTTGAATTGATACATTTTCTTTTGCCTCTATTGCTTGATGCAAACCATCAGAATACCTTCTTCCACTTAAAATTCTTCCAGTAAACTCATCAATTATTTGAACCTTTCCTTCTTTAATTATATAGTCTTTGTCTTTTCCAAAAAGTAAATTTGCTTTTAAAGATTGATTTATGTGATGAACTAGATTTAAATTTTCTGGGTCGTAAAAATTATTGTTTTTTAATAAGTTTTTTTGAACAGCTAATTTTTCGATTTTATCAATACCACTATCATTAAGAATTACGTTTTTATTTTTTTCATCTAAATCATAATCATTTTTTTGCAGTTTACCAACAAACTCATTTGCATAGATGTATAGATTACTTTTATCTTCAATTTTTCCTGATATTATTAACGGTGTTCTAGACTCATCAATTAATATACTATCTACCTCATCAACTATACAAAAATTGTGTTCTCTTTGAACCATCTCACTTAATTCATATTTCATATTATCTCTTAGATAATCAAAACCCAATTCATTATTAGTCCCATAAGTTATATCTTTTAAGTAATTTTGCTTTCTTTGAGAATCTTCAAGATCGGATGTAATACATCCAGTTGAAACGCCTAAAAAATCAAAAACTTTTCCCATCCACGCTGAATCTCTTTTGGCTAAATAATCATTTACCGTTACGATATGCACACCTTTGCCTTCAAGTGAATTTAAATAAGCTGGCAGTGTTGAGACAAGTGTCTTTCCCTCTCCTGTTTTCATTTCAGCAATTTTTCCTTGATGTAAAATTATTCCACCAGCCAATTGAACGTCAAAATGCCTTTCAGCGAGAACTCTTTTTGCTGCTTCTCTAACCAAAGAGTAACTTTCAACTATTAGAGTTTCTAGATTTTCCCCAGAGGAAACCCTTTTTTTTAAATTAAAGGTTTTTTCTTTAAATTCATGATCTTTCAATGAGGAAACTTCACTCTCTCTAGCGTTTATTTCAGAAATTAAAGGCTTAATTCTATTTAATTCCTGTTGATTACCGCTTTTAAATATCTTATTAAATGCCGCTGTAAATAGTTTCATTAATACTCTATATATGTATTTATAACTTAAATTAAATATTAACAATGACAATAAATTTAAAAAACTTTCTATCTGACAAATCTAAAATGTCAAAAATGGGAGAATTTCAGGACTTAAAGCCCTTAGATGGTCTGGAAGTTTCCTCAATATCAGCCGACCTATATAATAATGGAAGAGATGATTTAGCTCTTTTTTATTTTAAAGAGGGAGCTAATTACGCAACATTAACTACCTCTAACACTATAGTTTCTGAGACAATAAATTGGAACGAGAAATCGAACAAAAAAACAGTCAAAGCGTTATTAGTTAACACAAAAAATGCAAACACTTTTACTGGCAAACAAGGTTATGAGGGAATAGACTCAGTAGCTAAAAATTTAGCAAAGACACTGACTTTAAGAGAGTCTAAAGCAGAAGAAGGCATTAATGAAACAATAAAGATTAAAGATTTAATATTTGCCTCCACAGGCGTTATTGGGGAAAAATTTCCCGCAGAACAAATTAATAATAGAATTAGTGATTTAGTTTCAAAACTTAGAGATGACCAAAATAAGTTAATTTGGATTAAAACGGCATCCGCGATAATGACGACTGACACAAAACCAAAACTTGCTTATGAAGAATTTATATTTAATAACAAGATTATTAGAATAGCTGCTATAGCCAAGGGCTCTGGTATGATTGCACCAAATTTGGCGACAATGCTATCTTTTATTTTTACAGATGCGGATATTCCTTCAAATCTATTAAAAATTTTATTAAAAAAAGCTGTTGCCCATACGTTTAATGCAATTACTGTTGATAGTGATCAATCAACTAATGACATGGTATCAATTTTTTCAACAAGAAAAATAAAAATTGGTCACAGCAGAGGTATAACCGATCCTGTAATACAAAAATTTGAGACTGCATTAAAAAATGTTTGTTTAAATTTAGCAAAACAAATAGTTGTGGACGGAGAAGGTGCTGATAAATTTATTAGCATAAACGTAATTAATGCAAAATCGCTAACAAGCGCAAAAAAAATAGCTTTTTCTGTAGCTAGTTCGCCACTTGTTAAAACTGCGGTAGCAGGGGAAGATCCTAATTGGGGAAGAGTTGTGATGGGAATTGGAAAATCAGGAGAAAAAGTAGATCCAAATAAAATTTCTATAAAGTTTGGAGAATTTTTAGTGGCTGAGAATGGATCACCTATAGAAAATATAGACCTGAAGAAAATTAGAGAATATATGAAATGGGATTCAATTTTAATAGAAATCAATTTAAATCTTGGTTCTGAAAAATTTGAGTGTTACACTTGTGATTTTACTCACGATTATATTGATATTAACGCCGATTACAAAAATTCTACTTGAATTATTCAGATTTATAATTAATTTTAACTTATGATCAAGTACAACTTAAAATGTAAAAATAAACACGAGTTTGAAAGTTGGTTTTCTGACTCAAAAGAGTTCGATCGACTAAAGAAAAAAAAATTACTTGAGTGCATTTTTTGTAATACCAAAAATGTTGAAAAATCAATTATGTCACCTAGAATATTAAATTCTAAACCTAAAAGTTCCTCGAAATCACATATACAGCGTAAATCGAGTTCAATTAAAAAGGATCTTCAAAACTTAAGAAAATTTGTTGAGACAAACTTTGAGTTTGTTGGTCAAAATTTTGCATCTAAAGTCCGAGAAGTTTATTACGATAAAAAAAGTAAAAAAAATATCTATGGAACAACTACCGAAGCAGAAAAAGCCGAACTCAAGGAAGAAGGTATTGACTTGATAAGTATACCTTGGGTGGAAAAAGATAATTAGTTTTTAATACTCATAATTATATAATTCACAGATAAATTTTTTGATCTTTTCCATTTCTGTGAAAAGGGGTTAAACTCTAATCCTTCTATGTCATTAGTGATAAAATTAAAATTCTGAATTTTTTGCTCTAATTCATGTGGTTTAAAGAATTTATTCCAATCATGCGTACCTATTGGTAGCCACCTTAAAATATACTCAGCACCAATAATTGCTTTTAAGTACGATGTAAATGTTCTGTTTAATGTAGCAGTAAACATTATACCGTTTTTCTTCATCAATTTTGAGCAACTCTCAAAATACAAATCAACGTCATCTACATGTTCTACAACTTCAAGATTTAAAATTACATCGTATTTTTCAGTTTCATTTAATTGCTCAGGTGATTTATTCAAATAATTTATGTTTAAACTATTTTTCTTTGAATGGGCTGTTGCAACTTTAATATTATTGATTGAAGCATCTATCCCTGTAACATTAGCTCCAAGATTATACATCGGTTCAGACATAAGGCCACCTCCACAACCAATGTCTAAAAATTTAAGTCCTTTCAGAGGTAATCGATCATCTTTCTTCTGAAAGTGTTTTTTAGTCTTATCTAAAATATATTCAATCCTTATAGGATTAAACATATGCAGAGGTTTAAATTTACCTGATACATCCCACCATTCCTCAGCAAGCTTTGAAAATTTTTGAATTTCTTCTTTATTTATTGTAGTCATACATTTTGCTAGCGTATTAGATAATATATATTAATACTATATTTAAAATAGATTATGACAAAAAAAGTTTTAAAATTTGGAGGAACATCGGTTGGTTCTATTGATAGAATAAAGCATGCGGCAAAAATAATTCAAAAAGAACATAAACAAGGTAATAAAATAATTGTTGTAGTATCTGCTATGGCAGGTAAAACAAATGAATTAATATCTTTATCAAAATCATTATCTAGAAATTTTTTAAGAAGGGAACTAGATGTTTTACTTTCAACTGGTGAACAAGTAACCTGTGCTTTAATATCCGGTGCTCTTAATGAGATTGGAGTAAAAGCTCAATCATTTATGAATTGGCAAATTCCTATTTTAACTGAAGGAGACCACAATAATGCAAGAATAATTAATATGAATGTTAGAACAATTGATAATTATTTAGCGGATGGAGGAGTAGCAGTTGTACCAGGATATCAGGGTATTTCAAGTAAGGGAGAAATTACTACTATTGGAAGAGGAGGCTCTGATGCTACTGCAGTGGCAATTGCCAAAATTTTTGAAACGGAGTCATGTGAAATCTATACCGATGTCGATGGTGTTTATTCAACCGATCCGAATAAAATTCCAGTTGCCAAAAAAATTGACAAAATATCTTATGAGGAAATGTTAGAACTTTCATCTCTAGGAGCAAAAGTTATGCAGTCCTCCGCAGTTCAAACTGCTATGATATATGAGATACCTTTGCAAGTCAGATCAACTTTTACCGACAGACAAGGTACTAAAATTTTTAATAAAGAAAACTTAGACTACAGCAAAGCTGTCACTGGAGTAGCCTATTCAAAAGATGATGCTAAAATAACCCTCCAATCGGTAGAGGATAAACCTGGTGTAGCTGCAGAAATTTTCGAACCTTTAAGCAACAATCAAATTAATATTGATATGGTAATTCAAAATGTATCTTCAGATGGAAAAACTACAGACATTACATTCACTATTAAAAGAGAAGATTTAAAAAAAACATTAGAAATACTAAAGTCAAATAGCAAAATTAAATTTGAAAATTTAAGTTTTAAAGATAATGTTTCTAAAATATCTGTTGTTGGTGCTGGAATGGTAACAACACCTGGTGTAACATACAAAATGTTTAGAGCATTATCAGAGGAGAAAATTAATATTTTAGCTATTTCAACCTCCGAAATTAAGATATCTGTGATAATTGATGAAAATTTAACTTTAAAAGCTGTAAAAAAACTCCATAATATTTTCAGTTTAGATTAAATGGAAATTAGACCTTATAGAAAAGTAAATAGAAAAAAAACGAAAACCATTAAAGTTGGTAAGGTTTTGATTGGTGGTAATTCACCTATTAGTGTACAATCAATGACAAACACACCTACTACTGATGTAAAAGCTACAGTAAATCAAATTCAAAGATTGGAAGAAAGTGGTGCGGATATTGTAAGAGTGTCTTGTCCTGATGAAAGTTCAACGAAGTCACTTAAAACTATTATCAAAGAGGTAAATGTGCCAATTGTAGCTGATATACACTTTCATTATAAAAGAGCGATTGAAGCTGCAAAAAGTGGTGCAGCTTGTCTTAGAATCAATCCAGGGAATATTGGGTCTAATGATAGAGTTTTAGATGTAGTCAAAGCTGCAAAAGATTTTAATTGTTCAATCAGAATAGGAGTAAACGCAGGTTCTTTAGAAAAAAAATTATTAGATAAATATAAAGAGCCTTGTCCAGACGCTCTTGTTGAAAGTGCTTTGTATAATGTTAAATTACTCGAGGATAACGATTTTTTTAATTTTAAACTTAGTGTCAAATCTTCAGATATTTATCTTGCTGTTAAATCTTATGAAATATTATCAGAAAAATGTGATTACCCGCTTCACCTCGGCATAACTGAAGCTGGTAGTTTAATTACGGGAAGTATTAAATCTTCAATTGGCATGGGACATTTGTTGATGAAAGGAATAGGGGACACAATTAGAGTTTCACTTTCAGCCAATCCTGAAGAAGAAATTAAAGCAGGTTATGAAATCTTAAAATCCCTAAATTTGAGATCTAGAGGAGTGAAGGTAATTTCTTGTCCTTCTTGTGCCAGGCAAGCATTTCCGGTTATTGAAACAGTAAAAATTCTAGAAAAAAAATTATCTCATATAAAAACACCGATAACTCTCTCCATAATTGGATGCGTTGTTAATGGACCAGGTGAAGCAGCTCAAACTGAAATTGGTCTCACTGGTGGTGGTAACGACAATAATCTTCTTTATATTTCTGGTATACCACACAAAAAAGTTGTTAATGATCAAATCATTAATCAAGTTGTTAAATTGGTAGAGGAAAAAGTAAGTAAAAAAAATAGTTAACTATGATACCAAAAGACAAGGTAGAAGCGATAGTTTCTAAACATAAAATTATAGAAAAAGAGCTTTCTAGTGGAAAAATTGACCCAAAGACTTTTGCAGAAAAATCAAAGGAGTATTCTGAATTGGGATCAATTATTAAAAGCGCAAAAGAATATCTAAATTTTAATAATGACAAGAAGGATTTAGAAAATATAATTGGAGACAATAAAAATGAAAATGAGATGATTATTTTAGCCAAGAAAGAACTTGAAGAATTGAATAAAAAAAATACTGAAAATGAAAACAAATTAAAAATTTTTCTTCTCCCAAAAGATTTAGACGACAAAAAAAATGCCATAGTAGAAATTAGAGCAGGTACAGGAGGGCTTGAGGCAACTTTGTTCTGTTCTGATTTATTTAAGATGTACGAAAAAGTTTGTGCAAAAAAAAAATGGAAATTGGAAATAATAAATTTATCTAAAAGTGAAGCTGGAGGATTTAAAGAGATAATTTTTTCAGTAACCGGAGACAATATTTATTCATATCTCAAATACGAGTCTGGTGTTCATAGAGTACAACGTGTTCCAGATACTGAAACTCAAGGCAGAGTGCATACATCAGCCTCTACAGTTGCAGTGTTGCCGGAGGCTGAAGAAGTAGATATCGAGATAAAAGATAGTGATTTAAGAGTTGATGTATTCCGAGCTGGTGGACCTGGCGGTCAATCGGTAAATACCACTGATAGTGCAGTTCGAATTACGCACTTACCTACCGGCGTAGTTGTAAGTCAACAAGACGAAAAATCTCAACATAAAAATAAAGCAAAAGCTCTTAAAATTTTGAGAGCAAGAGTTTATGAAGCTGAGAGAAAAAAAAAAGATTTAGAGAGATCTCAGAACAGAAAAAATCAAATTGGAACAGGTGATAGATCAGAAAGAATAAGAACTTATAACTTTCCTCAAGGCAGAGTAACAGATCATAGAATAAATCTTACTTTACATAAATTAGATGAATTTTTAAGTGGAGAAATTCACGAAGAAATGAATGAAAGTTTGAGATTAAAGGAGCAAAATTTAAAATTACAAGGGTTAAGTTAATGAAGTCAGATAGGTTATTAAAAATTGGTTCAGAAATTTTAAAAAAAAATAACGTTAAGTCACATATGATAGATACAGAAATTTTATTATCCTATTTAACAGGTAAATCTAGAGAAAGTTTAATTACCAAACCAGACTTTAATATCGATAATTCTAAAATTAACATTTTCAAAGACTTAATTTCAAGACGTGCAGTAAAAAAAGAACCAATAGCTTATCTTCTTAATAAAAAGGAATTTTGGAGCATGGATTTTTTCGTAGGTAATGACGTTTTAATTCCAAGACCTGAAACTGAACTATTAGTTGAAAAATTGATTAATTATTTTAAAAATTTAAGACCTTATATCTTAGACGTAGGCACAGGATCAGGCTGTATAATTATTTCATTATTAAAAGAACTAACTGGCTCAAAAGGTGTGGCGATAGATATATCGAAAAAGGCTATTAAACTTGCAGAAAAAAATTCAAAAATCAATAATTTTCAAGATAGAATAAAATTTTTAAATACTTCAATTGAAAACTTTTATAGCTCAAGATTTGATTTAATTGTTTCTAATCCACCCTACATAGCCCGTCATCAACTTAAAAATTTGGATGAAGGCATTAAATATTTTGAGCCAAAACTAGCATTAGATGGTGGAAATGATGGGCTTGACGTTGTAAGAAAAGTTATCTACAAATCAAAAAAAATCCTTAAGATTAATGGGATGCTAGCATTAGAAATTGGTTCTGGGCAATATAAGCATGTTTCACAAATATTAAAGTTAAATAATTTTAGAGAAAAGTTTTTGATCAAGGATTTTCAAGATAATATAAGATGTATTTTTTCAATGCTTAAACATTATTAATTAATAATAGACTTTATGAATAATAGAAGAAGAAACTTTAGAGGAAGACAACAGAAGAATTCTTTTCGAAGAAGAATTTCATCAAGTCACGGTTCTAATGGTCATTTCTCAAATAATGTTGGAAATAAAAATTTTAATAGAAACGGTTCATTAGCTAATCCATCAAGTATAGAAAAAGTAATTAATAAATACCAACAACTTGCTAAGGACGCTCAAAGTAGTGGAGATCCAGTATTAATTGAAAATTACTTACAACATGCTGATCATTACTCAAGAAAACTTGCTGAGATAAACTTTAAAAATCAGTCATCACAAGAAATTAAAACAGAGAACGATAACCAAAATGTAAAAGCTGAGCATTTAAAAGAAAATAAATAATTTTCAATTTTTTATTTATTTGTTTTCAGCTCTGCTATTTTTAAATCAATTTTAATTCTTTCAAGCTCAAATCTTTGTCTATCTTCACCTCTAAGAATTTTTCCTGACGGAAGCTTTAACTTTTGAGAATTTACTTTCTTTCCATTAACTACCACTTCGTAATGCAAATGAGGTCCTGTCGACATTCCTGTTGATCCGACGTATCCAATAATTTGTCCTTGTTTAACTTTTCTTCCTTCTTTGATATTCTTTGCAAATTTAGACATGTGAGCGTAAATTGTTTCATAAGTTGAGTTATGTCTTATCTTTACACAATTTCCACCACCGCCACACCATCTAGCTCTTGTCACTGTTCCAGATCCTGATGCCATAATTGGTGTACCTGTTGGAGCTGCAAAATCTGTTCCCTTATGCATTTTATTAAATCCAAGTATTGGATGCCTTCTCATTCCAAAAGAAGAAGAAAGTCTTGCTCCGTTAATTGGAGTTTTCATCAAAGACTTCACAATGCTTTTACCATTAATATCGTAATACCCTAACTCACCATTATCATCATAATGGTATAAGTTTATTTCTCTATTATTTACATTCATATGAGCATAAATAATTTTACCTGTATCTCTTACTATATTATTGTCATCTAAAAATTTTTCATAATATATTTCAAAAGTATCTCCTTTTCTAATATCTCTTTGAAAGTCTATTTCAAATCCATAAATTCTTGCAAATTCAATAATTATATTTGGTTCAATACCAGCATCAATTGCTGCAGAGTATAAATTATTATCTATAGAATTTTTTAAAACAACCTCTTTACGGTTCAGCTTGATTATAATTTCATTAATTTCAATAACTTTTTTGTTTTTTCTAATCTCAACACTTAAAGTATTGTTGATTGGGTATAAAATATTAACAATGCTGTTTTTTCCACTCTCTAATTTCTTAATTATTATATTGAGTTCCCTACCTGCATAAATATTAGTTAATTTTTTCTCTTTTAAACCTTTAGTAATCTGACTGATTTCATTATCATCAATTTTAAATTTTCTTAAAATTTTTCCTATAGAGTCATTCATCTCTATATTGTATTTAAATTCTAGGTAAGGATTATTAAGATTGTTAAATAATGTTTGCTTTATATTTAATAATCTTCCAGTTTCAAAAAATTCTACCAAATTTTTCTCATTTTCAGATTTTTGATTATTTATTGAGTTTAAAGTAACTATATAAACCACTAAAATAGCAATAAAAATTACAGAATATATAACAATACCAAATCTGGTTTGAAAATTACTTATCATTTTGTCGTTGTTTTTAATTATTCCATTGATAATTGAGTTTTTTAAGAACTGCTTTATCGTCATAGTTGTTTTCTATTAAAATTGCCTATCGTTTGCAATCCTTAGCGTTAAAATTAGTCAGGTTTTATGTGCTTTTTTAGCTAATATACG
>MDSZ01054124.1_pt1 | contig 12000 bp, 12 predicted proteins | sample 811201 | NCBI WGS metagenome assembly MDSZ01 (sample SAMN05326647, study PRJNA326480) | marine metagenome | isolation source: seawater | place: Indian Ocean: North | collected 2010
TAAATTAAGAATTGGGGCGTCGTCTAATGGTAGGACACCTGGTTTTGGTCCAGGCGGTTGGGGTTCGAGTCCCTACGCCCCAGCTCTTAAAAAAATAAATAAATGAAAAATAAATTAAAAATATTCAGTGGTAGGAGCAATCCAGAACTAGCATTAAAGATTGCTAATTCTGCGAAATGCGAATTAGGTAAAATATCTATAAAAACGTTCTCTGATGGCGAGTTATGGATAAAGTTTGAAGAAAATATAAGAGGGCATGATGTTTTTCTAATTCAATCTACGAATGGTCCTGCAGAAAATATCTTGGAGGTCGCTCTTATGACAGATGCTGCTGTTCGAGCTTCTGCAGAAAGAGTTTCAGTTATAATTCCTTATTTTGGGTACGGTAGGCAAGATAGAAAAGACCAACCAAGGGTACCAATATCGTCAAGAGTTATGATTGATATTTTTACCAGCATGGGAGCGAATAGAATTGTGACTATGGATTTACATTCAACACAAATCCAGGGATTTGCAAAAATCCCATTTGATCATCTATACAGCAGAATGGTTTTAATAGATGCAATTACATCTTTAGGATTCGATACAGCATCCTCTGTTGTCCTAGCGCCAGATATTGGTTCTGCGGCAATGAGCCAGGCATATGCGAAGCGATTAGGAATGAATTTTGCTCTAATTGATAAAAGAAGGTTTGCTCCCAATAAGGCAAAGATAAGTCATCTCATTGGAGATTTAGATGGGATGGATGTCTTAATTATTGATGACATGATTGACACCGCTGGGACAACAGTGAATGCTTCAGAAGCTGCAATTGAAAAAGGGGCTAAATCAGTTACAGCTATAGCAACACATGGCGTATTGTCAGGCCCAGCTATTGAGAGATTAAAAAATTCCCCGATTACCAATTTAATTGTTACGGATACTATTCTAATTCCTAATGAGAAAAAATTAGATAATATGAAAATAGTTTCTGTTTCAGATGTATTTGGGGCTGCTATAAAAAGGATACATAATGGTGAGTCAGTAAGCTCACTATTTGAATTTTAGTTATTAAGGAGAATTAATGATGGCTACATCTTATTATAAATTAGAAATAGAGAATAGAAAGTCTGTAGGTAAAAAAGCTTCAAAGGGGATTAGAAGGTCTGGCAAAATACCAAGTGTTCTTTATTACAAGGGAGAGAATCCAGTTAGCATATCAGTTGATAGGCAATTATTAAATCAGGCAATCAAGTCAGAACAGCGGATATATGAAGTAGAAATTAATAGTGAGTCTCAATACGTAATGATTAAGGAAGCTCAATATCACCCTATAACTGATGAAATCATTCATGTTGATTTTATGCGAGTACGTAGGTCTGAAAAAATGACTATATCAGTGCCTATTATTTTGGTTGGGAAACCCGTAGGTGTAACTGAGGGGGGGATATTATCTCAATCGATTACTCAAATAGAGATTAGTTGTTATCCTACTAATGTCCCTGAAAGTATTGAGGTTAATGTAGGCCATTTAGAAATAAATTCCTCAATCAGTGTCGCCGATATAATTATTGATGACGAGGATATTGAAATAATTAGTGCATCAGATATTAGTATTGCATCAGTAATCCCACCAGTCGCAGAAGAAGAAATTGTAATCAGTGATGAAGATAGTCTGGATGATGAAGCTGCAGATGCTGATTCTTCTAAAGAAGATGGTGAAAAAGAAGAGGGTAGCTCAGAGGGTTCTACTGAGTCTGAGAATGAAGATCAAACGGAGGAAACAAATTAAGTTCGCTTTTATAGGATTAGGAAATCCAAGTGAAAAGTATGCTCTTACTAAGCACAATGCTGGTTTTTGGATACTAGATGAAATGGCAAGCAGAAATAAAATATCTTTCAAGCCGGGTAAAGGTGATTATGTGATTGCATCAAAATCAGATAAACTTTTGCTTTTTAAACCGACAACAGGGATGAATAACAGTGGGAAAGCAGTTCGAGATATTTCTGAATCTTGGAATCTTATGTCAAAAGAAATTTTTATTATTTTAGATGATGTTGATTTGCCGTTGGGGTCTTTACGAATTAGACCAAAGGGGGGCGATGGTTCCCACCGTGGATTAGAAAGTGTGATATATTCATTACAAACAAATGAATTTCCTCGACTGAGGTTTGGTATAGGAACTGATGAAGAAATGCGCCCTGCAGAGAAATATGTTCTTAAACCATTTCACAGTGAAGACCAGCTCACTGCTCTAGGTGCTGTTAAGAGAGCGGCTGACGCATTAGATAGTTTATTATTTAATGGTATTGAAAAAACAATGAATAAGGTTAATTCACAAAAAATATGAGGTGTAAATAATTATGGGAAATATGAATAATAATATTATGCTAATTATGTTAGCTGGGGCTTTAGCTATGTTGTTTTCTTTTTGGAAATCATCATGGATTAACAAGCAAAGTCAGGGGAATGACCGTATGAAATCTATTGGTTCCAGTATTGCAGATGGTGCAATGGCATTTCTCAGGGCTGAATATCGCATCCTGGCAGTTTTTGTTATTGCTGTTGCTTTTATACTGGGATATGCCAATTCGGGAAGATCTGATTCAAGTGCGATGATATCTATTTCATTCATTGTTGGTGCACTGGCCTCTGGGTTAGCAGGATTTTTAGGTATGAAAGTTGCTACCAAAGCAAATAACAGAACTACTCATGCTGCTGAAAGTAGTTTAGAACAAGCTCTTAAGGTTGCTTTTAGTGGTGGCTCAGTTATGGGCTTAAGCGTAGTTGGTTTAGGTGTTTTAGGTTTGGGGGGATTATTATTTCTTTATTCAAACATTTATGGGTTTGAAAATTCATCGGTCGTCTCTATGGTTTTAAACATTTTATCAGGTTTTTCATTAGGGGCATCATCAATAGCTTTATTTGCTCGAGTTGGTGGAGGAATATATACTAAAGCTGCTGATGTGGGAGCAGATTTAGTTGGTAAGGTAGAAGCAGGTATACCAGAAGATCATCCTCTCAATCCAGCTACTATTGCAGACAATGTTGGCGATAATGTTGGGGATGTGGCAGGAATGGGGGCAGATTTGTTTGAATCATATGTTGGTTCAATTATTGGATCAATGGTTCTGGGTTCGAGTATTCTAGTTGCTGGCGGAATGGATTTAAATTTTGTTATTTTACCATTATTAATTGCTGCTTCAGGTATTGTAGTATCTATTTTGGGAACCTTTATGGTTTCAGTAAAAGAAGGGGGAGATCCTCAAAAAGGATTAAATCAAGGCGAGTTTGGTAGCGGACTGATAATGGTTTGTGTTATTTATTTATTAATTTACAAATTTTTACCTGAAAGCTATTTTCAAGGAGGTGTATCCTACAATAGCATAGGGGTATTTTATGCTACTATAATTGGTCTTTTTGGAGGTTTAGGTATTGGAAAAATCACAGAACACTATACAGGTACAGGTACAAAACCAGTTAAGTCTATAGCTGAACAATCAATGACTGGTCCAGCAACTAATATTATTGCTGGTTTAGGCGTTGGGATGGAGTCAACAGCAATACCAATAATCATAATATCTTCTAGTATAATGGGCGCATACTATTGTGCTGGTTTGTATGGGATTGCAATGGCTGCATTAGGGATGTTAGCAAACACAGGAATTCAATTAGCAGTAGATGCATATGGTCCAATTTCAGATAATGCTGGTGGTATTGCAGAGATGGCTGAACTCCCAAGTGAGGTTCGTGAAAGAACAGATAAGCTTGATGCAGTTGGTAATACTACAGCTGCTATTGGCAAAGGGTTTGCAATAGGTTCAGCAGCTTTAACAGCCCTAGCTCTTTTTGCTGCATATATGGTCAAAACGGAAATTTCAACTATTGATATATCAAACCCGATGGTTATGGCTGGATTATTTATTGGTGGTATGCTACCATTTCTTTTTTCATCAATGGCAATGGGTGCAGTCGGACGAGCAGCTATGGCAATGATAGAGGAAGTTAGAAGACAATTTAGAGAAATTCCTGAGTTAAAAAAGGCACTAGAAATCATGAATTTAAAAGACAAAAAAGACTGGGATGATGAAGATAATAAAATATATAATAACGCATTGAGTAAGGCAGAACATGGACGATGTGTTGAAATCTCTACTGAATCAGCAATTAAAGAAATGATTTTACCTGGCCTTTTAGCAGTCATTACTCCAGTTTTAATTGGGTTTGTGCCGCGGTTTTTTGGAAGCAACCAGGGGCCCGAAATTTTAGGAGGCCTTCTTGCTGGAGTAACAGTAACAGGAGTTTTAATGGCTATTTTTCAATCAAACTCTGGTGGAGCATGGGATAATGCAAAGAAAATGATTGAAGAGGGAATTGTTGTTAATGGTCAAGAGCTAAAAAAGGGATCAGAGGCTCATAAAGCTGCTGTTGTTGGTGATACAGTAGGCGATCCGTTTAAAGATACTTCAGGGCCATCATTAAATATTTTAATTAAGTTAATGTCAGTGGTGTCATTGGTTATTGCGCCACTAATTAAATAAAAACTTTAAGGAGTGATTATGAATTATTACGAAATCCTGTACATTATTGACCCGAATTTTGAAAGAAAAAAAATTGATGATACAATGAAAGAAGTTGAAAGTAGGTTAAAAAAAACAAAATCAACTATAATTAATCATGTTATTTTGGGCAAAAAAAAATTAGCATATACAATCCAAGGGCATAACTATGGAATTTATATTATGGTGCATTTAAATGGGATTGATAAAAGTGCATTAGATGAATTTAATTCTTGGTTAAAATTAAGTGATTTAGTTATTCGCCACATGATTGTTCGTTTAAAGAATAAACCTGATATAATTGAAAAAACCGAGGATGATCTAAGCTTAGAATCTGAGAAAGAAAAATTAAATGATAATAAAGAAGATGCTACACAAAAAACAGAAGGAGTAGAATAATGGCTTTTCAAACAAGAAGAAAATATTGTTTTTTTAAAGAAAACAATATTACTGAAATCGATTATAAGGATACGAAGTTATTAAGAAGATTTACAAACGATAATGGTAAGATTATGCCACGTAGAGTTACAGGTACCAGTGCAAAAATGCATCGGAAAGTTGTTAGTGCAATAAAAAGAGCTCGAACCATTGGCCTAATGCCTTTTATTAATAATGGCTCTGAATGATATTTAGTGAGGTAAGATTATGAAAGTTATTTTAATGTCTAATGTTGAAAATTTAGGTGAATCTGGAGATATTGTATCTGTTAAACCTGGATATGCAAGAAATATGTTAATCCCAATGGGTTTAGCCCTCAGGGCTTCAAAAAGGAACATGGCAGTTTCGATAGAGCAAAAGAGAGTTGCTTTGGCTAAAGTTGAAAGAGAAAACCATGCAATGGAGATATTGGCCAAAAAATTAAGCAAGGTTGAATTAACTATTGAGGTTAAAGTTGGTGAAGAAGAAAAAATGTTTGGATCGATAACAAATAAAGATATACATAAAGAATTAATTGATAAAGGCTTTGAATTAGATAAGAATCAGATATCAGTTAATGAGCCAATAAAAGCTTTAGGCATATATCATATTACTATAAAGGTTGCAAAAGATATTACTTCTGATGTTAAAGTATATGTAATTAAAGGCTAAGCGCCAAATTAATTAAATAATGTTTGCTGAAGTTGCGCTTTCTATATCTACTTTTCAATCTTTTACATATAAAATTCCACCTAACTCATTTGGTATTGCCCAAGTTGGATGTCGGGTTAAGGTTCCGTTAGGGAATCGATCAGTATATGGCGTTATAACAGCTATAAATAATGTATCAATTTATAAAGGTGGCGTCAAATCAATTTCTGAAATCGTTGATGATGTTCCAATTTTAACTAAAGAACTCTGGGAGCTAGTGCATTGGATTAGTTATTACTATGTAACACCCTTTGGTAAAGTATTTAACACAGTTTTGCCAAATAGTATATCAAAAAAATATTTGCCAAAAATGCATTGGTATGCAAAGTATATGGGAGTAGATGATAAGGTTTTGATTGCTAAGCTTAAAAAAAATGCTCCTGCACAGTTTAATGTATATTTAAAAATAAAAAAAATATCACCAGTGTCAATACAGGTAGCTTCATTAAAATCTATTTGTCATAGTCCCTTGTCAATATGTCGATTATTAGAAAAAAAGAAACTAATTACATTATTTAAACAAGAAAACAAGGTTTCCACAGAAGCGTTTTCATTTGTGAAAATTGAGAAAAAAATAGACTTTAATAAAGATCAAAATAATGTAATTAAGGTGATAAATAGTTCTTTATACGAAAACAAATTTAAATCTCATCTATTACATGGAGTAACAGGAAGCGGTAAAACAGAAATATTTATAGAATCAATAAAAACAGTTATAAAGAAAAACCAAACAGCTATTGTACTGCTACCGGAAATCTCTTTAACGCCACAAATCGCAGGCCGTTTTAAATCAGTATTCCCTGGGAAAGTTGCACTGTGGCATTCCCAATTAACTAAATCTCAAAGAAATTCCACTTGGGAGAAAATATACAATGGTATTTATAGCATCGTTATCGGGGCCAGGAGTGCTATTTTTTCACCACTTAAAAATATAGGCTTAATTATTATTGATGAAGAGCACGATTATTCATACAAGCAGGAATCTCCTTCGCCAAGATATCATGCAAGAGATGTAGCAATTATGCGTGCAAAATTTGAAAAAGCTAATATATTACTGTCCAGTGCAACACCTAGTTTAGAGAGTTACTATAATTCTATCAAAAATAAACATAAATATCTAAATCTTCCAAAAAGGTATGGCAAAGCAAGCTATCCAAAAGTTCAAATTGTTGATTTATTAGAAGAAAATAAGGAATCAGGCGAAATGAGCACAGTTATATCTGGTCTATTGTTGGATAAAATTGAAAAAAGATTAGGAGTTGGCGAACAAACTCTATTAATTCAGAATAGGAGAGGATATTCTACCTCGGTTCGTTGTTTAGATTGTGGTGAAACAATTATGTGTTCTGCATGTAAAACACCTCTCACATATCACATTCACGGAAATAGATTTAAATGTCATTCTTGTGGGCATGTTCAAAAGGATTCTTATAAAAATTGTAATTCATGTATGGGTCAAAATCTTATTTATTTAGGAACGGGTACTCAAAAGGTTGAAAAAATATTAAACCAAACTTTTCCTGATGCCTCAATCGCAAGAGTTGATCATGATGTCATGAAGAAGGGGTCTAGTATGGTAAAGCTATTACAATCTTTTTCTAATCATAAAATAGACATTTTGATTGGCACACAAATGATAGCAAAGGGGTTAGATTTTCCTAATGTAACTTTAGTTGGTATAATTAATGCTGACTTAGGGCTCCATATGCCTGATTTTCGTTCTAGCGAGAGAATATTTCAATTGATATACCAAGCAGCTGGTCGTTCCGGGAGAGGGGAGAAGAAAGGTGAAGTAATAATTCAAACATATGATACTCAAAACCCAGTTATCCAAGCTGCTTCAAAATTAGATTTAAATAAATATTATAAAATTATGTTAAATGATAGAAATGGATTAAAATATCCTCCTTTTAGCTGGATAGCAAAAATCGAATTCATTGGTTCTAATTCAAAAACATTATTTTCCCTTGCTAATAAAATCAAAAATAATCTATTAAACCGATATAAAGGTTTAGAGGTTTTAGGTCCAGCTGCATGTTTTAAAGAGAAGATAAATAATAATTTTAGATTCCAAATCATATTAAAGTCTATTAAAAAATATGATCCCAGTGGGGAAAGATTACATTCATTTATTAATGATAATCTTATTCAAAATAAGATTCTTAATTTGGGTTCAAATAAAATAAATATACATATAGACCCATTGTCCATGATATGAGAAAAATTGTATTCCTATATTTATTATATTTTGTTCAGGCCAATACAATATCCCCAGGTTTAAATGCATGGTTTTCTGCTTCAAAACTATCTTATGCTGGCGGGGGGGATTTGGTTTTCACACCAAACTCTAGAGCTACAAACCCTGCTAATTTTTCTGCAGAGCGTTCCTTTTCAACATCTTTTATTTTATATCCAGCGGGGATACAGGCACAATCCGCTTCTATTTTTTTACCTAGAAAACCTCAATTACTTGCATTTACCATTAATCATATTTCTTACGGTACATTCAATGGGTATAGTGAAGCAGCTGACCCCGAAGATAATTTCACCTCAAGCGAGACCTGGCTAAGATTTGACTATTCTAATCTATTAAATCAATATCCAATTAGGTACGGGTTATCTAATCAATTTTACTTTTCGAAATTAGAAGAATACGTATCTACGAAGTTATATTTTTCATTTGGCGCTATTTGGGATATAGAAAAATATAAAGCAAGCATTGGTTTATCTGTAGCTGACTTTGAAATAGAAATAAGTTCTAACAGCAAAGCTGAACCGAATTCACCGCTAAGATATAATATTGGACTATGCAAAGAATTAAATTATTTACCTTTGAAAATATCTGTAGACTACCTTTCTATTGCTAAAAATAATCATGATTATTTTATTAGCGGCATCTTTTCAATTTCAAAACAATTTAGTTTAAGTTGGGGGACTTCAACGAGAAAATTCTCTCAAAATACAAATGAAAATGTTTTAAAAACTATTCTTGGCTCAACTGGTCTTGGTGTTAGTTTCATAAATAAAGATATTAAAATTGGTTATGGGTTATATTTTTATGGGGTTGGTGGGCTAACAAATGGGATAGACTTAAGTATAAAATTTTAATTTATTTGTAATGAAAAATATCTTAAGCTTATTTTTTCTAGTAAATATTTTATTATGTCAAAATAATTATCCGATAGTTTTAATTCATGGCTTTTTTGGCTGGGGGAATGATGAAATGGGGAACTATCGTTATTGGGGCGGGCATAAAGATATCCAGAAGACATTAGAAGATCATGGTTATACAGTCTTTAATGTTTCTGTTGGTCCAATATCATCTAATTGGGATAGGGCGGTGGAAGTTTATTATCAACTTAAAGGAGGGCAAGTAGACTATGGATACGGTCATTCTAAAAAGTATGGTCTAATTCAAAAACCAGATGATAAAGAATATAAAGGATTATACCCTGAATGGGATGAAAATCATCCTATACATATAATAGGGCATAGTATGGGAGGACAAACAGCTCGAATGCTACAGTATTTATTAGAGACAGAATTATTTGAAGATATTTCTGGTAAAAACAAAGAAAAATCAGAATTATTAGGTCAGTCAAATAGGGGTTGGATATCAAGTATAACCTCATTAGCGACTCCTCATGATGGCACCACACTAGTAGACATAGTGACAAAGACATTCCCTTTTATACAGTATTTTATTGGTTTAGCCGGTGTAGTCGGAACAAATTTTTATAATTTTGATTTGAGTCAGTGGAATTTAATTAGAGGTACAGATGAAACATGGTCAAGCTATGTTCGTAGAATGAGAGATCATAAAGCTTGGGGGACTAAAAATATTAGTGCCTGGGATTTGAGTGTGGATGGAGCTGCGGAATTAAATACCTATTTAAATGCAAGCCCTGATATATTTTATTTTTCTTTTGTATTTTCTGCTACATCCAAAGATAAATCAACAGGTTACCACATCCCAAATAAAGATGTGTTTTTGCTTATACGGTCAAGAGCAAAATTATTAGGCTCAAAAATTATTTTTAAATCTGATGGTACTGAAACGGATTCTACTTGGTGGGAAAATGATGGTATTGTTAATGTGAGATCAATGAGGGGTCCGACTTCAGGTCAAAATGGACCTGACCCGATAGTCCCTTTTGTAGATTCAGATCCTTTGATGCAGGGTCAATGGTATACATTTGACACGATTAATCTAGATCATTATCAAAGTGTAGGGCATATGCTTTCAAAAGAGAAAAGGGAAAAATTAAATTCTATTTATGTAAATCACGCAAAACTTTTATTGTCTCTACCCAAAAACTGAACTTCTTTCAGAAATTATATATTTGTAATATACAACTATGAACTATGGTGAATTCATAATTTCATTCTTAATAGACTTACAAAGATTATTTAGGTTAGATATAACAATAAAGGATATGACCTACAGCCAGAGTCTAGCAATTATGTCGATACCAAATGATGGGATTGAAATGTCTGAATTAGCGCGGAAATTAGGATTAGATAATAGTACTATAACTAGGCTTATAGTAAGACTTGAGAAAAAAGGTTGGGTTGGTAGAAAAAATAGCAGAAGAGACAAAAGAGCTATAAAAGTGTTTTTAAAAACTAGAGGTCTAGCAATACAGCAAAATATTGAAAAGAAAATTGAATCTGCCGGAGAAAAGATTAAAATAGAAATTGATGATGAAAGAAAAGAAACTATATTAGAAAATTTATATGCTTTTCAATGGGGCTTAAAAAAAACTTTTTTAAAAAAGTAATTTCATCAAAAAGTGGAAATATCAGCATCCTTACTTTCTTGGTTTGATTTAGATAAAAGAGAGCTGCCATTTCGTAAAAATAGAAATCCATATCGGATATGGGTTTCTGAAATTATGTTACAGCAGACAAAGGTAGAAACAGTTATACCATATTACAATAAGTGGATAAAAACTTATCCTAATATTGTTTCAGTCTATGAATCAAATGAATCTAGTTTATTAAAATCATGGGAGGGGTTAGGGTACTATTCAAGATGTAGAAATTTTCATAAAGCAGCAAAAATTGTTTGTGAAAAATATGATGCAAAAATTCCAGATTCTTGGGACATATTTAGATCGCTCCCTGGGGTTGGTGATTATACTGCGGGTGCTGTTCTTTCTATTGCATTCAAAAAACCTTTCATTGCTTTAGATGGTAACGTTAAGCGGGTGATGGCAAGAATACTTGGTAGAAAAAAATTATCTAAATATAACATTCTACGGTTCACATCTAATTTAAATAAATGGTTAGACCGTAATAGACCAGGGGACTTTAACGAGGCAATGATGGAGTTGGGGGCTTGTATTTGTCTCCCCAGCGCACCAAAATGTTATAAATGCCCAATTAGTAAATTTTGTGCTGCAAATAAAAGCGGGGATCCGCTGAATTATCCGATAAAAAAAAAGAAAAAAACTACTCCAATCTATACATTTGTTGGTTGCCTAATTAAAGAAAAAAATAAAATCCTCATCCAACAGAGGCAAAATAATATGTTAAATGGACTATGGGAGATACCAAACAAACGCATAAATAATGTTAATCATATAAATAAAAAATTGAAGAGTTATATCAATAGTAATTATGGTTTTGATATAAAGATAAGAAAGCAATTAGGTATAGTCAGTCATTCTTACTCGCATTTTAAAATGAAATTAATTCTAATAGAATGCAAAAAGATTGGAGTAATAAAAAATAGTAATCAAATTTATAATTGGATTAAAAAATCTGATATTGATAATTATCCATTCCATAAGGTAATCCATAAAATTTTTACACTTTATAATAATGCTTTCTAAAATAAAGAACACATTATATTCAATTATCCTTTGGCCGATTTGGTATGCTTATTTAATTATTATTCTTCCTATTTTTTTAATTTTTATAATATTTGTGAGCAAAGAATACTTCCATTATTTCTTAAGGCCAATGTCCTATTTTTTTTGTTTGCTTGGTGGGCAAAGATTAAAAGTTTATGGGGAAATACCGGACCCAAAATCCGGGCCATATTTATATCTTATGAATCATGAATCTCTCTTTGATCATTTTGCTATAGGGCGGCATATCAAACACTATGTAACTGCAATAGCTAAATTTGAACAATTTAAATATCCTTTATGGGGGCATGTTGCAAAGTATTATGGCATTGAGCCAATAGACAGATCAAATACAAAAAAAGCTATAAAAAGTTTAAAGAAAGTTGAAGCGGAAATAATTAAAAATAAACTCTCATTTCTAATAGCACCAGAAGGTACACGTTCAAAAGATGGAAGTCTCGGAGAATTTAAAAAAGGA
>MDSZ01176272.1_pt1 | contig 12000 bp, 11 predicted proteins | sample 811201 | NCBI WGS metagenome assembly MDSZ01 (sample SAMN05326647, study PRJNA326480) | marine metagenome | isolation source: seawater | place: Indian Ocean: North | collected 2010
AATTAGGAGACTGGAATAATGAATATTTCCAGAAAAATGACTCTGATTGGCATGTAAAAAACTTAGGAATGGTTTATAAATTTAACGCTGAAGTACCTGCAATGAAAATTTATGATCGTACAATTTTCTTATTACAAGATGCAGGTATTAAACTTTCACATAATGAATATTTAGCTATTCGTAATCAGGAAGGTTTATTTGATGAAAGTAATAAATTTTATTTTTATAGTGGTCAAAAAGAAACTAAATTCCGCACCCACCTCCCATTATTAATCCATCAATCAATTCAGACAGCTCAAGAAATCGAATATCAGGCTTGGAGTTCTGGAAATTCGGTTATACCAACAACTAAACCTGCAAATGCTTCTAAAGCTGATAAAAGCCTAAGGAAAGCTAAAGCAATAAAAGAAGAAAATAATCCTAACTTTAGTAAAAATACTAAATCAATAATAGATTCATTTTTTACTGATGATATCCCAACTAAATGATTATTACAATAGCAATATTATCCGCTCTATTAACAGTAAGTTTATTTGCAATATGGAATCTTGTAAAGAAAAATGAAATTCTTGAAGACTTTATAGCAAAACAAAGTGAAGCTATTGACTATTGTGATAAAAGATTAAAATCACTAGATGATCGTAAAGTATTTTATGCAGATGATGAAATAGGTTGGTTTTTTGAAAGAGTTAAGGAAATACAAGAGGCTCTAAATGAATTTCGCCTCCGCTAATTATGGCAAAAAAAAGAGGAAGAAAAAGTAAAAGACTGTACTTCACAGAAGATACTGAGCAAGCAATAGTAGAATATTTAGCTAGTGATGATCAGGATGAAAGAAATAAGATTTATAATAGAAGAATACACTATTCATTTTATAAATTAGCAGAAAACCTTATACATACATTCAAATTTTATTATACTGAAGTTGATGACCTTGAAGATTTAAAACATGAGGTCATCTGTTTTCTATTAGAAAAACTTCACTATTTTAAAGTTGGAAAAGGTAAAGCTTTTTCCTATTTTAGTATAGTAGGGAAAAATTATCTTATTCTCTATAATAATAAAAATTATGCTAAGAAAAAGAAAAAAGTAGATCCTTTAGATGCTGACCATGATGATACTATTTTAAACAATTTTGAACATAATGAATCATTAGCAGTAAAAGTAGAATTTTTAGATATGTATGTTGCCTATGTAGATAATAATTTACATAGATTTTTTAAAAAACCGGATGAAGCTAGAGTAGCAGATGCTGTATTAACTATTTTTAAAAATAGAGAACATTTAGAAATTTTTAATAAAAAAGCTATTTACATATACATTAGGGAGCTAACAAAATTAGAAACTCCAATTATAACTAAGGTAGTTAAAAAGATGAGAGATATATTTAATTCCTCTTATTCTAGATATCTTGAGGGATAATATATTTATTAGTATGAATAATCCACTTGATCAAATATTATTTGATGGGAAATCATCTTCTGATGTATTTAAAGAAATATACACTAATAGTAAGAAAAAAGATAAGCAAATAAATGCCTTAATTGCTGAATTAAAACCTTTGATCCAAAATATAGGAGATGCTCCCGTTGTAGTTCCTCTTATTAAAGAATATTTAGAAATATCAGTAAAAAATGATGAACATCTAATTAAGATGATGGCGGTAATTCAACGTTTAAGTAATAGTTCCTCTAGTAACGGGGGAGATGCGTTATTAACGGATGAAGAACTTAAACAACTCCAAGCAATAGCAGAAGAAGTAGCCAATGAGCCTAAGAAAAAATAAGAACTTTGGGGGAACTGAAGGATTTAACTCTAGTAGGAGAAAAAAACAACCAAATCCATATAAGAGGGTAGTAGACATTATATTAAATGCTAAGCACCCTATGTATAAAACCCAAGATGATATAGGAACAATTTTCTTTTGTGATGTGCAGTTAAAAGAAATAACAACTAAACCTTTTTCTTTACCTAGAGCAAAACCTATAAACATAAATAATTATACAGCTCCTTTAATAGGAGAAATAGTACAAGTAACTGAAGCTTTTACCCCTTCTCCTGAGCTAGAAGGCAATCCTATATCAACAAACTATTACCAAAATTGTATAAATGTACATAATAATGCAGGAAGTAATGCACTACCTTTAGATATATCTAAAAAGGAAACAAATGATAAATCAAAAACTGAGCCAGATACAACTACTTTTGAATTCAAAAAAGAATTTACATCACCAAGCCGAGAAGTTGCCGATAGAGAGCTAGAAAATTATTTACGCGATTTAGGATACACTTCAGGTAGGAGCGATCCTAGAGCACCTAAATATAAACTTTTCCAAAAAGCTACAGGAGAATTTGTATTTAGATTAGATGAAGACGATGATGATAGTAACACAACACAGAGGTTAGGTAATTGGTTTAAAGAAAAGAAAAATCAACAAAACCTTAACCCAACGGAGGGAGGTACAATTATTCAAGGTAAAAGTGGCCAACGCATTAATATGCTTGTCGCAGGTCCTAATGGTGAAAATTCTGTAAGTAGAAATGTTACTGATATTGAGGGTGATGGAAATCCTAACATAGGGGATAGAGCTTTAATCCTAAGTTTAGGGGAGGGAACGTCTGAAAATGTCACTTTTGATGCTGCTTCTATATATTTAGGTGAAAATCTTAGTTTACCTATAGATGCCGCTTCTACTAATGCAGATTCAACAAAATCTACGTTTGAACCTATAAAAGATCCTTTAGAACAAATAGAAACCCCTCCACCAGCACCAATTCCAAATTCAACCCCAGAACCAACATTACAGATACAGAAAATGGAATTTGATGACCCACGTGTTTCACAAACTCAAACATCAGTTACTGAAACAACTCCAGTAGTAGCATCAAAAGATGATTTTTCTGATGAAATGCTGGATGATCCCGTATTTGAAGCTTTAGCGGAGGCCCAGGAAGAAGGAAATATAGATTTTGCCTCAGCGGAAAATTACGAAATAGCAGGAACTGAAACGCCACGTGAAGAAGAAGGCAATGAAATAAATGATGAAGATGAACCCGAAAACCCTGTTGATGAATCAGGAGGAAGTACAAATCGCGACTATTTACTACGAACAGATGGTGGTCAAAATTATTTAAAGGGAAAAAGAGATTATCGAAATTTTATCCAGGGTAAGTCAATGAAAGAAATGGAAAAATATTATCCTCTTCTTTTAAAGCCTGGAAAGGGTGCTGCTAAAAATGCTGAAGATATATTATTAGACCCTAAAGCCGTTAATGATATGATTGAAAGATTAAGGGGGGATGGAGTAAATGCAAAGAATTGCCCTCGGATAAAACATTTAATAATCCATACTACTGCCACATCATATAGAAACCAATATGAATTAGTTGATTTCTTTTATTATACCAAAAGATGGAAACGCCACGGATATAATATTAGTGTAGATAGTGATGGAAAGTGTAATTATAATGTAAATATAAGAACCACACCCGGAAGTAATGGGTGTGCATTAAATGTTTATCCTGTGCCAATTAATTTTGGCCCAGGAGTTTATAATGGGGTTTCCCAAGAAGCAGAGACATTTGGTGAACTTACAAATAAAAATTCTATAAATATAAGTTGGATAGGAACTCTCAATTCAACACCAGTTAGAACTTTTTCTGAATTAAATAACACTACTAAACCTAATATCACAGCCGCTCAATCACATTCTTTCCAAAAACTAATAGAATATTTTTGTGAAGCATTTCCTAATATTAAAATTGCGGGACATAATCAAGTTACAATAAAAAAAGGATCAGGAAAAGCATGTCCTTCATGGAATACTGTTAGATTATTAGACTTAATGAAAGGCGAGTCAGGCTCTAATGTTAAAGATAAAAATATATTTAGAAAATTCCCTAACCACATTAGTAATGATGAATACCTAATGAAAATTTATTTAAGTGATGCTGGGGGATCTACTCAAGCAGAACAATTCAAAACATTTGATCGTGTTTCAGTATACACACAAAAAGATCCTAACAAAAGAGTATTCCAAAATTTTAAATCATACATGGGTGAAAAATACACCCAAACAGCAGATTATGTATTTGCATTAACCCATCCTTCTAAATATTCATAAGTCATGGCGAGAAAATTTACACAAGAAGATTTATATATTGGTAAACAGATAATAATTGATAGTGATCGATTAGTATTTAATGGGAGAGATGATGCCATATTTTCAACTACTAATCTTTTTGTATTTAAAACTGATGGAGAATTTCATATAAATACTCAAGAAGATACATTTATAAATACTCCTAAAATATATATAGGACCTGTAATAAATGGACAAGATCCTAATATACCTGCTGTTAAAAGTGATACCCTAAAAATAATCCTATCTGATTTAATTCAATCACTAAAAACATTTTTTACTATTCAATACCCACAAACATCAGGCTTACAAGGCCCTAACCCGGCTATTAATAAAACATTAGGTCAATCTATAATATCTAATTTAGATAGGATAGAAGCAAAATTAGATGATATTAAAAGTGATAAAGTATTTATAAGATGATAAATAAACCCCTCAATAATATTATAAATTCTGCTACTCAAACCTTATTTGAAAGCAAAGATAAAATACTAACAGTTGCTAAAAAAAGAGCAGAAGAAAAATTAGATAGTACTATTCCTACAAAGGAAGATCTTGAATTACAGTTACAATCAATGGTATCAACAGTTGTAGCAGATCCAGCATCTCTTAGTGGTGCCGCTGAGGCGTATTTAGGAAGTTCTAAAGCAGTTCCTGTATCTAACTCGGATGAATTTACGAGAGCATTATTAGAAGTAGAAAAAGTTTACAATAGATTTATATCTATTCTAGATAGGGCAATTAAAAAATTAGAAGATAGTAAAAGAGAATTAACATCTATAAAAAAGAAATTAGATTCAATAAAATCTAAAATGGAAGTTTTATTAGGATTTGCAGATATACTTAGTCCAATATTTGATATTATTAACGCTTTAAAGCCAACTTTAAATTTAGCACTATCTTCTCAACTATCATTACCAGGAACAGGAGGACCTGTTAATGGATTAACGATAAATAAATTGGGTGAAAAAAAGAAAGACATAGAAGATCTTCTTAAAAAAGGAAAAGACTCTTTAGATAGTACAGGTGATATTTCAAATTATTTTGATAAGGAAATAGAAATAATGGAAACTCCCTTAGATAAGGGTATTTCGGGTGTAGATAAGGCAATTTTTACATTAAAAGATTTAAGAAATCAAATGGCTGAAGTATACACTAGATTTATAGAATCTTTAATTATACCAGAATTAAATGATGAGGATAACGACAATGAATTATTAGGAAATGAAAATCTTGAAGGATATATAAGAGAGGGAAATAATCTCAGCACAGTATTAGGGGATGCTTTAACAAAAGGACCTGCAAAAAGAGGAGATGAAGACCCTAGTGATCCTAGTAAACCTATTAGAACAACACCTACTAAATTAGCCTTTAAAGGATTTAATTAATAAAACAAAAATATTCGATATTTATTAAAAACACCAAATCAATATGAAATTAAGTGCATTTGAAAAAGTAATCAGAAAAGTTGTGCGTGAAGAAATAGATTACGCTTTAAGACGCGAAATTGCGTTATTAAAAGAAGGATTAAATAAACCTAATTCAGCACACCAAATTACGGAATATAAACCGGCATCGGAAGAATTTAAACAAAAACTTAGAGAACAATTTACCCCACAATCATTTTCACAAAATAGTACTTTAAATGGACTATTAAATGAAACAGCAGAATCATCATTTATTGATTCTCAAATCCCTCAAACCCCTAATGATCCTGTAAACCAATTTATAAATAAAGATTATAGCCAATTAATGAAGGCAATTGATAAAAAGAAAAATTTTAGACCATAATGGCTATAAAACCCCGTAAACCTATAAGAATAAACCCAGTTGATGTATCTGAAAAGACAGCAGTAGGAATTCGTTTACCTTTTAATAAAAAAAGAGTATTTACTTTAGATTATACTACTAAAGATCATGCTAGATCTAAATTAATAAATTTATTAATTACTTCCCCAGGAGAAAGATTAAATCAACCTTTATTTGGGGCCGGGTTAAAAAATAGGTTGTTTGAACAACAAACAGAAGAAGCAGGAGATGATCTCAGAAATTATGTGACTCCCCAAGTTGAACAATATATCCCTGAAATTGAACTAAAAAATATTTTTTTAAAAGATGGGGGTGTACAAGGCCATAAATTATTTGTTACTGTCAACTACTCACTAATAAGTAACGATGAAGAAGACTCAGTAACTTTAAGTTTCACTAATGAAAATTTTAATAATAAATAATGTCATATTCAAGCGCAACATCGGACAATAAACCCATAAATTATCTTAATAAAGATTTTTCTGATTTTAAAGATGCTCTTATTAATTTAGCACAAATATATTACCCAGACACAGTTAATGATTTTACTGAGGGAAGTCCAGGTACAATGTTTATTGAAATGGCGTCATATATAGGTGATGTATTGTCATTTTATACTGATGCTCAGGTACAAGAAACTTTTTTACAATATGCCCAAGAAAGAGAAAATTTATATGCTTTAGCCTACACTTTAGGTTATGTACCTGCAGTTACAAACCCATCATCAGTTGAATTAGAAATATTTCAACAAATTCCAGCCAAAAGTAATGGAGATCCAGATTATGATTACGCATTAAGGATCCTAAAAAATTCCACATTTAAACCTAATAATAATAGTGGTACAGACTTCCTTATTCAAAATGATGTAAATTTTGCTTTTAGTTCTTCATTTGATCCTACTGAAGAAACTGTTTATTCTACAGTTGGTACCCAACCAGACTATTTTCTTTTAAAGAAAAAGGTTAAAGCTATTAGTGCTGAATTAAAAACTGAAACATTTACAATCCAGGGAGCTGAAAGATTTAAAACTTTATCCTTAGACGATGATAGGATAATAAGTGTCCAATCTATTATAGATTCTGAAGGAAATGAATACACAGAAGTACCTTACTTAGCACAAGAAACGATATTTGAAGAAGTCCCAAATATAGAAGCTAATGACCCTGAATTAAAACAATATAATGGTCAAGTTCCCTATCTTTTAAGAACTAAGAAAGTATCTAAAAGATTTGTCACAAGATTTAGATCTGATAGAAAAATGGAAATTCATTTTGGAGCTGGAGCTACTAGTGGAGATGATACAACTATAATTCCAAATCCAGATAATATAGGATTAGGAATTAAAGATGGTAGATCATTATTAGATAAAGCATATGATCCATCAAATTTTTTATATACTAAAGCATATGGAGAAGTTCCTTCGAATACAACTTTAACTGTAACTTATTTAAAAGGTGGTGGAATATCTGCTAATACTAATGCTAATATTATAAATAGAGTAGGATCAGTAACTGTTGTACCTACTAAGGGGAATTTAAATGATACTGTATTTCAAGCAACCATCGATTCAATTGCGTGTAATAACCCATCACCCGCTACTGGTGGAGGTCAAGGTGACTCAGCTCAAGACATAAGACTAAATGCCATAGCTAATTTTTCAGCCCAAAAAAGAACTGTAACAAAAGAAGATTATATTTTCAGGGCATTATCAATGCCCCCTCAATTAGGTTCTGTAGCTAAAGCATATATAGCACAAGACACCCAAATATCTTTAGAAACCAATAAAAGAGTATCTAACCCAAATGCATTAAATTTATATACTTTAGGATATGATTATAATAAGAAATTAACCCCTTTATCAAGTGCCGCTAAGATTAATTTAGCTACTTATTTAGAACAATTTAGAATGTTAACTGACTCTATTAATATAAAAGAAGCTTCGGTAGTTAATTTTAAGGTAGAATTTGACATTTCAGTGAAATCAGGATTTTCAAATGATCAAGTTCTTTTAAATTCAATTGATGCCTTACAACGTTTTTTTAATACTGATAACTGGCAAATAAATGAACCTATAAATATAGGAGATGTAAATAGCTTATTATATACTATAAATGGACTTAAAACGGTAAATGATCTAGTATTTACTAATATGTTCGGTGAAAATTCAGGTTATTCTAAATTTAAGTATAATTTTGACGCAGCTACTAGAAGAGGTACTATATACCCGTCATTAGACCCTATGATATTTGAATTAAAGTACCGCGACACAGATATAATTGGCAGAATAACTAACTAACATCATGGCACATTATTTTTTATTTCCAGAAAAAGACGCTACTATTTATGCCCACCCAACTAGGGCTATCCTTAATACGGGTATTGATGAAATCTTAACAATACAGGATGAAGAATCTAATACTGATTTAAATTTTTATCCTAGTAGGATATTAATACAATTTAAACAATCCGAAATAAATGATGTTTTAGATAATAAGGTTGGTAGTCCTACAACTAATCCATTCTCAGCTAGTTTAAATTTATTCCAAACTGAACATGAAGAATTAAGTATTAATCAAAATTTAGAAGTATATCCTATATCAGGAAGTTGGAATAATGGAACTGGAAGATTTACTAATGTACCTACTATCTCAGATGGTTGTTCTTGGTTATATAGGGACGGAAGTCCAGATGCCATTTCAAATGATCCTTTAGGGACTAAGTGGGTTACAGAAAGTTTTTCACAAGGTGTAACAGCTAGTTTTATTGAAGCATCCCCAGGGGGTGGTAATTGGTACACAGGATCTGGATTTGAAGTAAATAGAACATATGGTTACGGAGATGATTTAGACTTATCATTTGATATCACTACACCAATCTTAAAACATTATAGTGCTAGTTATAACCAACCAGCAATTTACCCTAATGCTATTGTAAATAGTGGATTCTTAATTAAAAGAGCTGACTCCCAGGAACACACAGCAATAGATGATGGAAAATTAAATTTTTTCTCTGTAGATACTCATACAATTTTCCCACCATATTTAGATATATCTTGGGATGATTCATCATATGATACAAGTGCAGCAACAGATGATAAAATCATTAAAACAGGTCAAACATATGTTACTTTAAGAAATAATAAAGAAGAATTTAGAACAGTAGAAGAGTATAAATTTAGATTAAATGTTAGAGAATTATACCCAACCCGAAGATTCGTAACTTCTTCAAATTTTTTAGATGTTAAGTATTTTACAAGTAAATCCTTTTACTCATTAATAGATTATGCTACTGAAGAAGTACTAATACCATTTGGTGAGGAATCTAAACTCAGTGCAGACTCAGAGGGTATGTATTTTAAATTATATATGCAAGGCCTTCAAGAAGAAAGATATTATAAACTCTTATTTAAACATGAAAATGATGATGGTATTCAAGTTTATGATGATAACCATTATTTTAAAGTAATTAAAACATAATTATGGCATACGGAGCTTCATCACCATCACCACCACCACCAAGAAAAAATTCTAGTGGGAGAAAATCTGTTAAAAGAAAAATAGCCCGAGCAACACGCAGACCTACTACAATGCGAAAGCCATTTGTAGAGGAAGTTGAACCAACTCCAACACCTATTTTAGGAGACATAAAATTTCAAAAAACTATTTATAGTCAAAATCATTTTAGAAAAAAAGTAGATGTCTCTATAAGTGAATTAAAACCTAAAGAAGAAGAAATAGATGTAGCTAAATTCTTTAATGATTACCACAAAATATTTTTTGATATACCCCAACAAGGAATTAATTCCCATTCAACTCTTATTAAAGAAAGTATGGATTTTGTAAATGATTATGTGGATTTTAAAGATGAACAAATAGCAGACTTAGAATTACAAATAGAAGCTCTAAATCAACAAATAATAGATTTACAAACAGCAGCTATAGATGAAGGAGAATCAATTGAAGAAGATTTAGAAGCACAGCAAGAAGCAGCCGAAGCAGCAGCACTTAAAGCAGAAGCTGATGCTGAAATAGGTAATGTTAATGATCCAAATATTTACTGGAGCGAAAACAATAACCGTTTATTATTTCCACTGGGTCTTAAAAAGACAGCACAATTTGCCGAGGATAATGAAAGACTTCCTGATAATTCTGATCCATTTGAGGAAAATAGTCAAAAACAACTACGGAAAGATACAGGTCAGGCTTATGAAAAAGGTGGACCTAGTGGTGCTCGCGAAAATCAAGAAATTAGAACTTACAGCGAGTGGAAAACAGACACAGAAAAGAGATCAAGTGGTGGTGAAACAAGAGATATTAAGCATATGTTAGATTACATAAGAGCAGTAACAATAGCTAATTATAATTCCATAACGTCATAAAATGATAATAAATCAAACATCTATAGAAACAATTAGTAAAAGTGATTTAGATCAAATCCCTACAAAATTATTATTAAGGAGATTTGGAAGGACTAATGATTTTATTGAATTAAATATTCTTGATTTAAATGGAGATATCATACTTAATGATAATAAATTTACCGACTATACCCCATATATAAATCCTAATGATAATTTAATAGATTCTATTGATATTGATTATGAGCAGGTTTTAAGAGACTATGGGTTTACAAACGGTCAATATACCCTATCATTTTCATTTCAAAGAAATGCCCTAACTAATGGAATACGTAGGCAATTCTTTATATCTGAAATATCCCCTTCAAGAACAGAAATCAGATTTGATTCTAATACTATCAGCGATATTGAATTTGAGAAAAAAGTAGCGGAATTAGTTTCTATTCTTAATGCTTCTTCCTTTGTTAAAGATTTAAATATAACTTTTGGTGAGGGAAATACGGCATTAATCACTAATGCTCAATCAGATCCTACTACAGGAACGGGTTTAATAAAATTATATAATCCCCTTCCACCAACTATAAATGTAAATAGTCCTTTTAGGATATATGAAGAAATAATAAATCCATTAGAAGTAGTAGTTGATCTAGGACCCTCTGAAATAGAAGGCACAGATACGGGTATTCCTCTCAGAAGCCCTAATTTTAATATAGATTTTACAGATAATTATACTGTTCCATCTGAATTTAGAACATATGATGACATATTAAATAGTGGAGCAGTAACTTCAAGTTTTAATAATATTCAAAATTATTTAAGTGGTAGTATTGCCGTTGATTTAGAATTTGATAACCCTGATACCCCGTCAGGATATGTTTTTGAAAATTTTATCCATTATAGTTCGGCAACTGAAAGACTTAAAAACTTTAAATTTAAATTAGGATTATTAGAATCTTACTCAAGTTCTTTAGCAATATTAAATAATGTAACAGGTTCAGTTACTTCATCAAATGCTTTAACACAAAATAAAATAATATTCAATACTAAAACTGATAAGTTAATCCAAGGATTTGATTATTATGAAAGATATCTTTATTATGAATCTGGTACTTATGCATGGCCTAAAACCACAACATCAAAACCTTATACTAATGCTAAAGTAAATTCACCAAATGCTTTATCTTGGTTTGGAGCACCTTTAGATTCAGATAAAAGTGAATATTTTGGGGGAATGATGTTAAGTGCTAGTAAATTTGATGATTGTAACCCATATAATATCACAAATACAATTCCTCCTGATATTAGAAATAATTCCCAAAATGAGGCATATGTGTTATTTACTGAAATGATAGCACAACATTTTGATGGTATTTGGGCATATATAGATAGTATAACTGATAAATACCAGGCACATAGTGGATTAAATGATGGTATCTCAAAAGAATTAGTATTTAATGCTTTAACTGAAAGAGGAATTAGAGCATATTCTCAATTTGAAAATTCATCAATATATGAATATCTCTTAGGTGATGATGGTCAAGGAAGTTTCCAATACTCATCAACTGATGGTTCAACTATGATATCAGCTTCTAACGCAGGATCAATCCCTAAAGGTGATATATCTAAAGAAATTTGGAAACGTTTATACCATAATTCACCATATCTTTTAAAAACAAAAGGAACTGAGCGTGG
>MDSZ01049233.1_pt1 | contig 11999 bp, 14 predicted proteins | sample 811201 | NCBI WGS metagenome assembly MDSZ01 (sample SAMN05326647, study PRJNA326480) | marine metagenome | isolation source: seawater | place: Indian Ocean: North | collected 2010
AGCAGAAGAAGCAAAACCAGCTGAGGATGCTAAACCTGCAGAAGAACCAAAAGCAGAAGAAGCAAAACCAGCTGAGGATGCTAAACCTGCAGAAGAAAAATAATTTTATTTATTTAATTTGAATAATAAAGATATAGTTTTAGTTGGTCGGTTTGGTTCTCCGGTTGGTCTAAAAGGGGAAATTAAAGTTAGTATTATGACAACTACATTTGAAGTATTTAAAAAATTAAACAGTTATACTAATATTGATGGATCTAAGATTTGGAATTTTAGCAAAATAACTTTTAAGGGCAACAAATGTGTTGTTCAAATAGATAATTGTTTTTCAGTTGATGATGCTTCCAAGCTTAAAGGTCAAAATATTTATTCTAGTAAAACAAATTTTCCAACAACTAGAGAAAATGAATATTACATTAGTGATCTAATTGGATGTAAAATAATAATTAAAAAAAATAATTTACTTGGAGAAGTCACTAGTGTAAAAAATTTTGGTGCTGGTGATTTACTTGAGGTAAAATTTGATAATAAATTTGTATTAATCCCATTCAATAAGGAAAATAACATTTCGGTAAACCTAAGTAAAAAAGAAATCATAGTAGACCCTATTCAAGGTATCTTAGATTAAATGAGAGTTATAATTTTTACATCATATCCAGAAATGTTTCCAGGAAGCCTGGGTCACTCTGTTATAGGTAATGCATTAGATAGTAAAAAATTTAATCTTGAAATAATTAATTTACATGAATTTGGTATTGATCAAAGAGGTAGTATTGATGATGAACCTTTTGGTGGTGGTCCGGGAATGGTTATAAGACCCGATGTTGTAGAAAATGCAATGGACTCAATAACCTTAAAATCTAATAATGTTTCAAAAATTTTTCTTACTCCCTCTGGTGAAAAATTAACTCAGAAAAAACTAGAACACTTATCAAAATTTGATGAAATAGTGATTTTATGTGGAAGATTTGAGGGGGTAGATCAAAGAGCTATAGAAATCTTAGGTTTTCAAGAGATTAGCATAGGCGACTACGTACTTTCAGGAGGAGAGATTGCCGCTCAAGTGATAGTTGAAGGTTGTATTCGTCTCATTCCTGGAGTATTAGGGCAGCCACAAAGTTTATTGGAAGAGTCTTTCTCTAATAATCTATTGGAATATCCTCATTATACCAGACCAAAAGTTTGGGAGGATAATAAAGGTAATAAACATGAAGTACCAGATGTATTGGTTTCTGGGCATCATGAAAAAATTGGTAGATGGAGAAAAGATAAGGCATTAGAAAAAACTAAAAACTTAAGGCCTGATCTTTTAAAAAAGGATTAAAAAATGAGTAACTTATTAGAAACATTTGAAAAACAGCAGATTGAGAGATTAACTTCTAAAAAAAGAATTCCGGCATTTCGCCCTGGAGACACTTTAAAAGTTACCGTTAGAATTACGGAAGGTAGTAAATCAAGACTTCAGGCTTTTGAAGGTGTATGTATTGCTAGGAAGAACAATTCACTTAATTCTAATTTTACTGTTAGAAAAATTTCGCATGGGGAGGGGGTAGAAAGAGTATTTCCTCTATTTAGTCCTTTAGTTGAAAAAATTGATGTTGTCCGTAAGGGCGATGTTAGAAGAGCCAAACTATACTACTTAAGAGATCTATCTGGTAAAAAGGCTAGAATAGCTGATCGTGACAGAGGTGAGGAAGCAGATCAATACGAGTTTTTAGAAGATACTCCTAATGAGGAAGCAAAGCCAGCTGAGAATAGTGAAGAAACTCTTAGTCAACCAGCAGAAGAAGCAAAACCAGCTGAGGAAGCTAAACCTGCACAAGAACCAAAAGCAGAAGAAGAAAAACCTGTAGAGGAATCTAAAGCAGAAGACAAACAAAAAGCTGAAGATAACTCGGATGACCCAAAATAATCCTAAAACATTATTCGATAAAATCTGGTTACATCACCTTGTTGATAAACAAGAAGATGGAACATGTCTTATTTATATCGATCGTCATCTAGTTCATGAAGTTACTAGTCCACAAGCATTTGAAGGTTTAAGAAACTCAAATCGTAAAGTTAGAAGACCAGAAAGTACTTTTGCAGTTGCCGATCACAATGTTCCAACCTCAGATAGAACTAAGGGAATTGAAAATAAAGAAAGTAGAATACAAGTTGAGACTCTTGAAAAAAATTGTAAAGATTTTGAAGTAACTCTTTTCCCCCTTTTAGATAGTAGGCAAGGTATTGTTCATATAGTTGGACCAGAACAAGGAATAACTCAACCAGGAATGACTATAGTATGTGGGGATAGTCATACAGCCACTCATGGAGCATTTGGTGCACTTGCATTTGGAATAGGAACTAGTGAGGTTGAACATGTTCTTGCAACGCAAACGCTAATTCAGAAGCCAGCAAAAAATATGCGCATACTGGTAAATGGTGAATTAAAATCTGGTGTTACAGCTAAAGATATTATTCTTCATATAATTGGACAGATAGGTACCGCAGGTGGGACAGGATATGTAATTGAATATGCTGGTGATGCTATTTCAAATCTCTCAATGGAGGGAAGAATGACTATTTGTAATATGAGTATTGAAGCTGGAGCAAGAGCAGGATTAATTGCGCCTGATGAAACTACATTTTCGTACATTAAAGACAGACCATATGCTCCATCTGGAGATAACTGGGAAAAAGCAGTAAAATTTTGGAAATCACTTCCGTCAGATGATGGAGCAAAATATGATAAAGAAATAACAATTAATGCAGAAGACATTGCTCCACAAATTACATGGGGAACAAGTCCTCAAGATGTGGTAGCAATTGATGGTACTGTTCCTAACCCTAATGAAGAAACTAATCCTAATAGAAAAAGAGCTATGGAGCGCTCTCTTGAATACATGGGTTTAGAACCAAAACAAGAAATTCAAAAAATTAAAATTGATAAAGTATTCATTGGCTCCTGCACTAATGGAAGAATAGAAGATTTAAGGGAAGTAGCAAAAATTGTAAAAGGAAAAAAAGTATCAGTAGACTCAATGATTGTGCCTGGTTCTGGTTTAGTAAAAAAACAAGCAGAAAGTGAAGGTCTTGATAAAATTTTCATTGATGCTGGTTTTGATTGGAGAGAACCGGGTTGTTCAATGTGTTTGGCAATGAATCCAGATCAATTAAAACCCAAAGAGCGATGTGCATCAACATCTAATAGGAACTTTGAAGGACGCCAGGGTAGAGAAGGAAGAACACACCTTGTTAGTCCAGCAATTGCTGCAGCTTCAGCTATTAAAGGCTCTTTTACAACTGTTGAGGATTTATAAAATGGAGCCATTCGTTAGTATAAAAAGTATCCCTGCTCCACTACCTATGATTAATATAGATACAGATATGATAATACCTAAGCAATTTTTAAAAACAATTAAGAGGTCAGGTTTGGGTAAAAATTTATTTCATGAATTAAGATATGATATTCAAGGAAACATTAAAAATGATTTTGTTTTAAATTGGGATCCTTATAAATCTTCAAAAATTCTAATAGCAGGTTCAAATTTTGGTTGCGGATCTAGTCGAGAACATGCGCCATGGTCTTTGTTAGACTTTGGATTTAAATCAATTATAGCCCCAAGTTTTGCAGATATATTTTATAATAATTGTTTTAAAAATGGAATATTACCAATTAAATTAGATCAATCAAACGTAGATATATTAATGAAAGAAGCTGAAGAAAAAAAAGAAATTTTAGTAGATTTAGAAAATCAAACTATTGTTTATGACGATAAAAATATTAAGTTTGAAGTAGATGCGTTTAGAAGAAAATGTTTAATTGAAGGTTTAGATGATATCGGCCTTACTCTTCAAAAGAATAAAAAAATAGATATCCACGAAGAAAAAATTCATAATATACAACCCTGGATTGTTTAATTTTATGAGTAATAAAAAAATTCTTATATTGCCTGGTGATGGTATCGGCAATGAAGTTATGGCTGAGGTTTTCAAAATTATTGATTGGATGGAAAAAAATAAATCGATGTCATTTGATATATCTGAGAGACTTGTTGGTGGAACTGCATATGACAAGGAAGGTGACTCAATAAGTGATGCAACAATGCAACTTGCATTGGACTCAGATGCTGTATTATTTGGCGCTGTTGGCGGAGCAAAGTGGGATAATGTAGAAAGAGAAAAAAGACCAGAGGCAGCATTATTAAGGCTAAGAAAGGATTTAGATCTATTTGCTAATCTAAGACCAGCAGTTGTTTTGGACGCTCTAGCAGATGCCTCTTCTTTAAAAGTAGATTTGGTAAAAGGTCTAGATATTCTTATAGTAAGAGAACTAACAAGCGGAGTATATTTTGGTCAACCAAGAGGAATTTCCAAAATTAGTGATACGGAAAGTAAAGCAATTGATACTCAAGTTTATACTACATCAGAAATTGAGAGAGTTTCAAGAGTCGCATTTGATTTAGCAAAATTAAGAAGCAATAAAGTATCATCAGCTGAGAAATCCAATGTGATGGAGACCGGGTTGTTTTGGAGAAATATAGTTACTGATTTGCATAAAAAAGAATATGCTTCTGTAGATTTGGAACATATTTTAGCTGATAATTGTGCAATGCAGCTAGTCCGAAATCCAAAACAATTTGATGTAATTCTTACAGACAATCTTTTTGGAGACTTGCTTAGCGACACTGCAGCAATGTTAACAGGTTCTCTTGGTATGTTACCATCGGCATCTCTTGGACCAGTTAAAGATAATGGTACCAGAGCTGCAATGTATGAGCCAGTTCATGGCAGTGCTCCAGATATTGCCGGTCAATCAAAAGCAAATCCACTTGCTATGATCATGAGTTTTGCGATGATGCTTAAATACAGTTTTGACATGCAAGAAGATAGTCAACTAGTTGAAAAAGCTATACAAAGTGTTTTACTTAAAGGCCTTAGAACAGCTGACATTAAAGATGGTGCAGAAAAGATTATTTCTACAAAAGAAATGGGTGATGCAGTTATAGAAGAATTAAAGATTTTATCAGGAAATTAAATGACTCAAAAATATAATATTGCAGTTGCTGGAGCAACAGGAGCAGTTGGAACTGAAATAGTCCAAATATTAGAGCAAAGAGATTTTCCAATTGATAATTTGTTTTTATTAGCTTCATCAAAATCAAAGGGAAAAAAAGTTGATTTTAAAGATCAAGAAATTGTTGTAGAAGATTTATCAGAGTTTGATTTTTCAAAAGTACATATTAGTCTATTTTCACCAGGAGGAAAAATTTCTGCAGAGTATGCACCTAAAGCTGCCAAAGCTGGATGTTTAGTAATAGACAATACATCCCACTTTCGAATGCAAAAAAATATACCTTTAATAGTACCTGAGGTAAACGCAAATGTACTTGATGAATTTTTTGATGATGAAAATAGAGCTAACATAATTTCAAACCCTAATTGCTCGACAATACAAATGGTTGTTGCTTTAAAACCACTTCATGAAAAAGCAATAATCAATAGAGTGGTTGTATCCACATACCAAGCAGTATCTGGTGCAGGCAAAACAGGCATGGATGAATTATTTAATCAAACACAAAATGTGTATGCAAATCAGGAATTAAAAAAAGAAAAATTCACAAAGCAAATTGCATTTAATGCAATACCACACATTGGGGCTTTTTTAGAAAATGGTAATACAGAGGAAGAACAAAAAATGATTGATGAAACAAAAAAAATTCTGGATGAAGGAATTAAAGTTTCAGCAACATGTGTTAGAACAGCTGTATTCATTGGACACTCAGAAGCCATAAATATAGAATTCGACTCTCCCATAGATGAAAAAGAAGCTAATGACATTTTATCTTTATCAGATGGTGTTTCAGTAATTGATCATAGAAAAGACGAAGGTTATATTACTCCAGTAGAAATAGCAGGGGAGGATAAAGTTTATATAAGTAGAATTAGGAATGATCAATCAATAGATAATGGCTTAAATTTATGGGTTGTGTCTGACAACTTACGAAAAGGAGCGGCTCTTAATGCAGTTCAAATTGCAGAATTAATAATCTCCAAATACTCAAATTTTATAAAAATCTAGTCACTGGTGGTCTCGTAGGGACTCGAACCCCAAATCCATGTTCCGAAGACATGTGTGATATCCATTTCACCACGAGACCTTATTTATTATACTATCTATTCTATTTTTTTTGTTTTGTTGATATAAAAAACTATGACGTTTTATCTCTCAAAAATGGTTTGGGTATTTATAAATCCATTTAATTTGTTGTTATTTTTTTTTTTAATAGGTCTAATTTTTTTATTAATTAAAAAATACAAGATTGCATTATTTATTTTGTTAATTAATTTTTTTATAATATTTACAATTTCTTTTTTTCCTATTGGTAAATACTTAACTTATTTATTAGAAAAAGACTATCATGCTAAAATAGAATTACCAAAAAAAATAGATGGTATAATGATATTAGGAGGTGCTACTAATGCCAAACTTGCAAATGAATATAATCAAATTAATGTAAATGATGCGTCTGAAAGATTGATAGAATCTTTAAGATTAATAAATAAATTTAATGAAGCTAAAATTGTTTTTAGTGGTGGATCTGGCTCAATAAATAAGACAAATTACAGCCATGCTCAAATTGCTAAAAATTTTTATGAAATAGCTAAGATAGATACTACAAATATAATCTTTGAAGATAAATCAAGAAATACATTTGAAAATATTTTATTTACCTCAAAAATTGTAAAACCTAAAAGCAACGAAAAATGGATATTAATTACATCCGCGTTTCATATGAAAAGGGCGATATTTATTGCAGAAAAAATTAATTGGAAATTTATTCCATACGCAGTTGATTTTAAAACTGGAAAAAAAATTTCTCTAAAACCAAATTTAAATCTATATAATAATTTTAGTGCCTTTCAAAAAATTTCTCATGAGTGGATAGGTCTAACTGCATATTTCTTAATGGGAAGGACAAATAGTATTTTTTAATTACCAAGAACTATTTGGTTGTTTTAAAAATACTTTTTCTTCCTCTGAAGAAATTCTTCCTAAAATTATATTTCTGTGAGGATATCTACCAAATTTTTTTATAGCTATAGTATGGGCATCCCATGCTTTTTTAATATTTTTATATTCTTTATGATCTTTTAAATATACATCAACTAACTTGTGACCAAATATATGATCACTCAAATCCTCACTATGAATAAGTGGCAATAACAGAAAATGTATCTTTTCTTTATCTAATTCCTCTAAGTATCCTCTATCTACAGCTTCATTGACTATTAATCTACATTTATAATCCTGATCGTATGCTCTAGAGTCATCTCTAAAAAAATTCCTTGATAATTGATCTAATAATAAAACTAAAGCTACACATTCTTCAGAACTATCTTGCCAATCATCATATTCATTTTTTATTGCTTTATTATAATCTAATATGAACAACTCTCTTAACTTAACATCAAAAGTATTATCTTGTTTAAACCATTGTTCCTGCATAGTTTCAACAAAACAAAAATCTAATATTGCTTTAGCTCTTTCATTAATCATATAGCTGTAATATAAATAAATATTTTCCTTATGACATTAAGTAAATTAAATAAGCTAATAATTGATTGTCGTCACTGCGATCGACTAGTAAATTTTAGAGAAAAAATAGCAACTGAAAAAAGAAGACAATATATTAATGAGGATTACTGGGGAAAACCTATAACTGGATATGGTGATGAAAAGGCAAAACTTCTAATGGTTGGCCTAGCCCCGGCAGCTCATGGAGGCAATAGAACAGGAAGGGTTTTTACGGGAGATAAGTCTGCAGACTTTTTATTTAAATGTTTGTTTGAGGCTGGTTTTTGTAATCAACCAATTTCAATCAATAAAAATGACGGTCTTAAGCTCAAAAATTTGTATCTTACCACAGCATTAAAATGTGTTCCACCTGGAGATAAACCAACATCATTAGAATTAAAAACATGTTTTAAATACTTTAATCAAGAAATTAATTTATTAAAGAATACATCAACTATATTAGCATTAGGTAAAATTGCTTACGATGCATGCATAAATTATTATAAACAACGATATGATATAAAAAACAAAGATTTTATTTTTGGTCATGGAAGTCAAAATAAATTACCAGATGATAAAATGTTAATTGGTAGTTACCATCCTAGTCCAAGAAATGTAAATACAGGAAGAATCAATAAGGTTAAAATGGTTAATTTATTAATAAGAGTTAAAAAAAATTTAGATAAATTATGAAAAATTTTTTTTTACAAGATCCAAAACTTTTAGTTTATGGCTTTCTTATTATTTTCTTTGCTAGTTTTGGTCAAACTTTTTTTATAGCGTTATTCAATGATGATATAAAAAACTTTTATTCTCTAACAGATGGAGAGTTTGGATTAGTATACGCTTTATCAACTACCCTAAGTTCTTTAATATTGATTAATTTTGCTAAATTAATAGATTACATTGATCTTAGAATATATTCTTTTTTTATTACATTGGGTTTAATTTTGCCTTGTTTGGCATTTTATTTTCTAAACTCAAATGTAATTTTTCTTTTTATAATAATATTTGCTTTAAGATTTTTTGGTCAAGGAGCAATGAATCATGCTGGAATAACTTCTCTAACAAGATATTTTGGTAAAAATAAAGGTAAAGCAATATCAATTGGAAATCTTGGAGGAATGTTAGGAGTAATGTTTTTGCCTATTGTTGTTGTTTACTTAAATGGTTTTTTTTCATTTAAGGAGATTTGGTTATTGTGTTCAATTAGTTTAATTTTTTTCCTACCAATATTATATTTTACACTTAGCAATCAATCTGACAGACAGAAAATATTTAAAAATTCAATTAATGAAGATAATAAAAAATGGAAAACCTATGATGTTCTTATAAATAAAGTTTTTTTGACTTATCTTCCTTTAACAACATCATTTTCTTTTATTGGAACAGGCTTAATGTTTCATCAGATTTTTATTTTTGATCAAAAAGGATGGACTTTAGAAATGCTCGGTACGGGTTTTATTTTTTTAGGAGCTTTTTCAGTGATCGGATTGATTATAGGTGGCCCACTTATTGATATTTTAAATCCAAAAAAAGCCATCTTATTCGTACTAATGCCAATTTTTTTTGGAATTATATTTTTAATTTTTTTTGATAGTTTCTTTTTTTTAATTATTTATATGTCTCTTTATGGATTAAATCTTGGAATTTCTGCACCGTTCATTGGTTCTTTATGGGCAGACCTTTTTGGTTTGGAAACTTTAGGAACAGTGAAAGCACTTTTCCATGCTATTGGTGTGTTAGCAAGTGCACTATCACCAGTTATATTTGGATATATTATTGATTGGGGTTTTGGAATTGGTCTAATTGCATCTATCTCATTGATAATGATAATTATTGCAACTATTTTACCTTTAATTATAAATATTAATGAGTAAAGCAATATCTGAAAGTTTAAATTTTCTTTTAAAAGAATATAAAAGATTAAAAAAAAAGAAAGAAATGAAAAATATTTCAAAATTAGAAAATGAAGTTTTAAAAAAACTATCTTCTTTTTTAGGTAAAAAATAATGTCTTTCAATGTAATAGATCAATACTATAGTTTTGTAGAAAATAATTTTATTAAGTCAAATGATGCACAAGTAGATGTTTTAAAAAATATAAATTCTATTTGGAACATTAATAAAAAATCAAATTTATTTTTAAAAAATAAAAAAAAAGACGGAGTTTATCTATATGGAAAAGTTGGAACTGGAAAAACATTTCTTTTAAATTTATTTTATCAAAACTCTAAAGTAGGAAAAAAAATACACTTCAACAATCTTATGATTAAAATACATGAGGTCATTAAAACTTCCTCAAATAAAGATGATGCAATTGAGAATTTTATTAGAGATATGGGAAAAACATTTAAGCTTCTTTATATTGATGAGATGCATATATTTAATATTGTAGACGCTTTAATTATTAAAAAAATATTCTTTTTTTTATCTAAATATAAAATCTTTTTAATTATTTCATCAAATTTTGAACCTGATGAATTATATAAAGATGGACTTCAAAGAAATGACTTTATTCCCTTTATTGAATTAATAAAAAACAATTTTGCTGTTATTGATATTAATATTAATACAGATTATAGAAGACAGACACTAAATCAGTCGAAAACGTATTTCACACCTATAAACAGAGAAACGAGAGAAGAGTTTAATAAACTATTTAATAGGTTTGTTGATGAGTCCCATCTTACAAAAATAAAGGTTAAGTCTAAAAGCCGAGAAATTGAATTCGATAAATGTAGTTCTAATATTTTAATGACAGAGTTTGAAAAAATTTGTGAAGAAAATCTAAGTCACCAGGATTACATCAATATAGCCAAGACATTCAAATTAATTTTTTTAAATAATGTTCCTCAACTTAATGAACAAAAAAAAGATTCATGTCGCAGATTTATAAGTTTAATTGATATGCTTTATGAAAATAAATGTTCAATTGTTATATTAGCCTCTAAACCTATTTCTAATTTAAATACCATCAATAGTTTAAAAGAAGAATTTGCTAGAACAGCAAGTAGACTTTATCAAATGACAATTGTTCAACCAAGTAAATGAGTAAAATATCAAAATATATAATTGGAATAATTATATTTTTAAGCTTAAGTTATTATTTAGCAGGATTTTATGTTGCTTATCAAATTTTAAAAATTGATTATTCATGCGGATTACATGAAGGATCATTGCCAAATAAATGGAGTACCTCAGTTGATGCTCATAAATATAAAAATATTTCTCAAAGAATTATAAGAGAAAATTTTTTACCTAACGATTATTTTTTAGATTATTGGCAAGATGTATATTTTTTATCTAGAGATAGTGATATAAAATTAAGTGGATGGCTATTTAACTATTATCCTAATAGACCTATTATTATCGTTACACACGGTATTAATCCTAATGGTAAATGTAAATCAGAATCTAATTTAGTAGCTTCTCTTTTGGTTAAAAAAAATTTCAATGTTTTAACAATTGATTTAAGAAATTATGGTCAAAGTGATAAAGTTACATCTTTTGAAGATCTTGGTTTAAAAAGTTTTAACGATATTTTAGGGGCTTATGATTTTTTAAAAAAAATTGGTTTTAAAAATAATCAAATTGGATTGCATGGAATTTCACTTGGAGCAAGTACATCTATATTTGCTGCATATAATGAACCAAAAATATTAGCCATATGGTCGGACAGTTCATTGGCAGAGTTTAACATGATTTTAAAAGATGAAATTTCCAGATATGGATTATCAATTGAATTTGGTCCTGCAGTAAGTTTAGCTGGAAAAATATTAACTGGAATTGATCCAACTTCACTTTCGCCGGCTTTAAAACTTTCTAAAAATCAAGCCTATTTTTTTACACATGGAGATTCTGATACAAGGGTATTAACTAGACACTTTGATTATTTCAAAGAATACACTTCTGCTAATAATATAAATGCTGAATTTTGGTTAGTTAAAGATTCTGATCATTTAGACGCCATGATAAAATATACTGATGAATATGCAAACAAAATGGCTTTATTTTTTAACAAAAACTTGAAATAAAGCCGGATATCTCAACTAGCTAGTACCTTGGCAGACACTTCTCTAGAATTGAAACTCAAAAATCATCAAACGGCGGGTAAGATGATAAAATCCCTTGGCGTTCCTCCGAAGCTAAGAAATCGAGTATTATCCGGCTGAATTAGAATAATATCAATCTTCATAAAATACAAGGAATATAGCTCCTTTTTACAACCAATTACATTAAGATTTACGTTATTTTAAAAATTTTATTAACAATTTAGCCGACTTAATTTTAGTATATAAAAATACTCGAAATCCTTATTTTTTTTGAAATTACAGGAAAAATATATACTTAAGTAAATATAAATTAAAATTATAACTTTATAATGATTGATAATCGTCCATTATCACCACATCTATCAATACACAAAAAGGTACTTACAG
>MDSZ01137749.1_pt1 | contig 11999 bp, 15 predicted proteins | sample 811201 | NCBI WGS metagenome assembly MDSZ01 (sample SAMN05326647, study PRJNA326480) | marine metagenome | isolation source: seawater | place: Indian Ocean: North | collected 2010
TACAAATGGTATATTTTTACTTTTAATAATTTGAATAGACTGGTCGTCAAATTTTAAACCTGAAATATCGTTTATAAGTTTCACTCCCAAATTTAAACCTTTTTTCATTATAAAAGATTTTCTAGTATCTAAAGATATGGGTACATTTTTTTTTTTTAATTTTGCAAGTGTTTGTTTAATTCTTTTCCATTCTTCTGTTAAACTAACTTCTTTGGCATAAGGTCGGGTTGACTCACCTCCTATGTCAATAATATCTGATCCATCTTTATAAAGTTTAATGGCATGTTTATATCCTAAAAATTTTTTATTATATTTTCCTCCATCAGAAAAACTGTCGGGTGTTAAATTTAAAACACCCATTATATTTGGAAGTTTTGTAAAGTTTAGTTTTGAAAAATTTTTTCTCTTTTTTAATATATTAAATAAATCTTTATTAATTTTTTTTTTTATTTTTAAAGGTAAATCTTTTATTTTGTTTATGTGCAACAATTTACAATTGTCTCTAGAGAGAATTTCAATATGGTCAAAGGATATGCTTTTATTTCCATTAAGAGGTAGTGCTTTTTTTATTTTAACTAAATCCCTTGCTTTATTGCCATAATAAAAATTACACGCTCTTGTGTAATATTTTTTCATTAGGAATTAATGAACAATTTTTGGTTTCAAGCCCATAGATCCTAGAGCAGAATCTTGGCTTTCATCTTCAACTTTTAAATCTTCTTTGTTTGTAGGATATATATTTTTATTAATTAAATTCTCAATTTCATCACCAGTTAAAGTTTCATATGTTAACAAAGCTTTAGCTAGCTTGTGTAAATCATCAATTTTTGTTGTAAGAATTTTTCTTGCCTTATCATATCCTTTATCCACTATTTTTCTTATTTCAAAATCTACTTTTTTAGCTGTCTCTTCGGACATATTTTGTTGTCTAGCAACTGATCTTCCAAGAAATACTTCTTCTTCATTTTCACCGTAGGCAACTGGACCTAGTTCTTTGCTTAAACCAGCTCTCATTACCATTGCTCTTGCTCTTTTTGTAGCTTGTTCTATATCACTAGAAGCGCCAGTAGTAACTTTATCTTCACCAAATATAATTTCTTCGGCTACTCTTCCTCCCATGGCTATTGCCATCTGAGCATGTAACTGTTCTCTTGTTTGAGAAAGTTCATCTCTTTCTGGAAGTTGCATCACCATTCCTAGAGCTCTTCCTCTTGGAATTATTGTTGCTTTGTGAATTGGATGAGCTGCTTTTTCATTTATAGTTACAATGGCGTGTCCAGCTTCATGATAAGCAGTAAGCTTCTTTTCTTCTTCTGTCATTACCATCGATCTTCTTTCAGCGCCCATCATAACTTTATCTTTTGCTTCCTCAAATTCATTATAAGTTACTATTCTTTTATTTTTTCTTGCTGCTAATAATGCAGCTTCATTCACTAAATTTGCTAAATCTGCTCCAGAAAATCCTGGGGTACCTCTTGCAACTGTTCTTAAGTTAATGTCTGGGGCCATAGAAATTTTTTTTGCATGAACTTTTAGAATCTTTTCTCTTCCTAAAATATCTGGAAGTGACACAACAACTTGTCTATCAAATCTTCCTGGTCTTAATAGTGCTGGATCTAAAACATCAGGTCTGTTAGTTGCAGCAATAATAATAACTCCTTCGTTAGTATCAAATCCATCCATCTCAACTAATAATTGGTTTAAAGTTTGTTCTCTTTCATCGTTACCACCTCCTAGTCCAGCTCCTCTACTTCTTCCAACTGCATCAATCTCATCTATAAATATAATGCATGGTGAATGTTTTTTACCTTGTTCAAACATGTCTCTAACTCTTGAAGCACCAACTCCAACGAACATTTCTACAAAATCAGATCCTGAAATAGTAAAAAAGGGTACTCCTGCTTCTCCCGCTATGGCTCTAGCTAATAAAGTTTTTCCAGTACCTGGAGGTCCCACTAACAAACAACCTCTTGGTATTTTTCCTCCAAGACGACTAAATTTTTTTGGATCTTTTAAAAATTCTACAACTTCCTCTACTTCTTCTTTTGCTTCTTCAACACCAGCAACATCATTAAAAGTTACTTTACCTTTTAACTCATTCATCATTTTAGCCTTGGAACGACCAAAACCCATCGCTCCACCTTTGCCACCTTGCATTTGTCTCATGAAGAAAATCCAAACAGCAATTAACAACAACATTGGAAACCAAGATAAAAGTACTCCGAATAATGATGGCATTTTTTCTTCTGTTGGCGCGGCAGAAATACTCACGCCTTTATCAGTAAGTTTTTCAATTAAATTAGGATCACTAGGAGAGTAGGTTGAAAATTTAGTTCCATTAGATAAAACTCCATAAATATTATTTCCTTGAATTTGAACTTCTACTACTCTTCCATTGTCAACTTCGGTTAAAAAGTCAGAAAATATTATTGCATCTTTTTTGCTAATAGAATTCTGAGGATTTTTAAACATGTTATAAAGCCCAATAGTTAAGAAAACTATTACGGCCCACATTGCTAAGTTTTTCAAATTCATAATATAAAGATAAGAATTATTATTAATTAAACAAGTGTCAATTTATCACAATTTTAAAATTAATCCTTATTTTTCCTCACTAATAAAGACAGTTTCGTTAATTTTTTCAATAAAACACCCTCCAAGAGTAATTTTTTTATTTTTTATAGAATTAATTTTTAAAATCAAATCTGAGATACTTTTGCCCCTTGGCTGATAATATCTCCCACTTATTTTTCTCAAAATAATTGAAATACTTCTAAAAACCACTTCTTGCGTTTGTTTAAAAAAATATTTATTTATAATAAAAGTTTTTTTATCCTCAATAAATTTTGAATTATTTGTAATATTTTTTTTTACATAATAATCAATTCCATCATTTGCAAATTTAAGATTTCTTATAGTTAAATCTAATTTTTTATTATCAAATCCCTGTTTATTTAAATCAATTATCAATTTTCTAATTCTACTTCTTAAGAAAAAAGAGTCTTCATTTGAAGGGTCTTTTATAAAAAAATTAAAAACTTTTTTAGAAATATAAATCAAATCTTCTTTTTTACATTTAATTAATGGTCTTAAAATGATTAAATTATTTTCTTCTTTAATTGGCTCTCCAAATGAAGAAAGGCCTTTTAATCCACTTCCCCTTAAAAGTCTTATAAAAAAGTTTTCATATAAATCGTCAATATGATGACCGATTAAGAGGTTTTTAATCTTTTTTTTTTTACAAGCTTTTTTTAAAAGTTTATACCTTTCATTTCTTGCTATACTCTGAATATTAGATTCTGGCTTTTTACCTTTCCATTTAAGAATCTCACAAAATATATTAAATTTATTTAATAATTGTTTTACAGATTTTGCTTCTTTTAATGAATCTTTTCTAAGGCCGTGATCTACAATAAAGAACTTTGAATTAATATTGTTTTTCAGTTCATAACATTTTGTTAAATAAGCTAAGGCTAAGCTATCTGGGCCACCTGAAACAGCTACAGCTAAATTATCATTTTTGTTTAAATATTTATTTAAATTAACAGTGTATTCTTTATAAATATTATTTATTTTGCGATTATTTAAATATTTAAGAAGTGATTTATGAATTATCTTTTTTACAGCCAAACTTTTTTTCTTCATATTTTGCTTTTTGAAGAACAGATTGTGTTGCTTCTGGATATTGCTCTTTAACTCCTGAAATCATTAAACAACCTTGATCTTTTTCTCCTATCTGAACTAATGATACACCAAGTTTTAATAAATTTATAGGAGCCTTGCTACTTTTTGGATATTTTTGGTAACCTTCTAAATAAGCTGAAGCAGCATCCGTGTAAAGCTGTCTAATCCTAAAAGTTTCTGCATACCAGTATTGAGCATTTCCAGCTAAATCATGATCAGAATTTAATTTTACAAATTCTAAAAAAGCTCTTTCAGCAGTATTATAATCGCCTACTCTTAAAAAACTTTGTGCAAACTCATATTGTTTTTCCGGTTTTTCATTGGGAAGGATTTTTTCTTCCGATTCTATTTCTTCTGCAACTACAACACTTGTGGTATCGACTGATTGAGTTTGTTGAACTACTTCATTTGTAGAAGTATCTTTATAAGATATAGCTCCTAAATCTTGTGGTTCTGATGAACCTGGTAATATTTTATTTTTTTCATTCATAGGCTTTGAAACTAGTTCTCTATTTTCGTTTGTCACACTTAAATATTTTTCTTCTAACTCTTGAAATCTTAGCTGATTATCTGATTGAATTTTTGAAAGACGACTTGAAAGTTTATCTAATTTGTAATTAACTTCTTCAAATTTATTTGTGACAATATTAAATTGATTTTCTAATTCTGACAATTTTAACAAATGCCTGGTTAAAACATCTTCTGCATTCTGATCAAACTCTATTGTTGAATTCAAATTATCTGAATTTGAACTAGAATAAACTGCTTTTTCAAGTGTTTTTAAATCTTTTTGGATTGTTTCTAATATTTGCGAAATATTTTGCTCTTCTGAAAAAGATTTATTAGAAATGAATAAAAAAAATATAACAATTAGACTTAATATTTTCTTATTTAAATTAATCATTTAAATACTTCTAACAATAATGATGGCAAAAAAAAGACCCTAACATGCTATTGCATAAGGGTCTTTTTAATATTTGTAACTTCTAAGTTAATTCGCTTTAATTGTAACTGATCTTCTGTTTTTCGACCAAGCTAGAGGATTTGATCCTGAGTCTACAGGTCTTTCCTTTCCATAACTAATTACAGAAATTCTACTTGCTGATACTCCATAAGTCATTAAATAATCTTTAGCTGCATTAGCTCTTCTTTCTCCTAATGCTAAATTGTATTCTCTGGTTCCACGCTCATCAGCATGACCTTCTATCACAACATTCACATCCGAATTTTTTCTTAACCAAGTTGCTTGTTTTCTTAAAGTGTCTCTTGAACGAGTGGTTAAGATTGATTCATTGGTTGCAAAGAAAACCCTGTCTGGAACACCTGATGCTAAGTATTCTACAGTGTCTGAACCTATATAAACATCGCCTTGAATTTGTCCTCCTACATCACTTGTTTTTTTTGTTGCACAAGCAGATAAAGCCAAACATGCGAAGATAACTAAAAATGTGTTTTTAAAAATTTTGCTCAAAGTCATTAGTGCTCCTTAAAATTGAATAATATAACTTTTTCACAACTAAATAGATGTTTCAAGTTAAAAAATCAAGAAATTTAAGCATTAATTGCTTAATAATGATGACCAGGATGGGTCAGAAGCGTCAGTTTTAGTAATAACTTGCCTTTCATTATAGCCTGTCAAGTCAATCGACCATAATTTTGCTGAAAATCCTTCTCCTTCTTCATCAGTTTTGGTTTCTCGATAAAAAATTATAACTCTACCGTTAGGCGACCAAGATGGAGCTTCTTGATAAAAATTTTCTGTCAAAAGTCTTTCTCCAGAGCCGTCTGTTCTCATAACACCTATATAAAATTTTCCTTTATGTAATTTTGTAAAAGCTATCAAATCTCCTCTGGGAGACCATACAGGAGTTCCGTATAAACCATTTCCAAAAGAAATTCTTTTTACATTGGACCCATCACTTTTCATAACATAAATTTGTTGGTATTTACTTCTGTCAGAATTAAAAGCAATATACTTTCCATCTGGAGAATAAGATGGTGAAGTGTCAATTGAAGGATGATTAGTAATTCTTTCTACAACTCTATTTTCAAGATCCATAGTATAGATATCTGAATTGCCATCCTTTGCAAAGCTCATAATAATTTTTTTTCCATCAGGTGAAAATCTTGGTGCAAATGTCATCCCTGGAAAATCTCCCACAACTTCTTGCACACCTGTTTCTATATCTAAAAGATAAACTCTTGGTAAATTTCTAAAATAAGATAAATAAGTAACCATTTGATTTGTAGGATTAAATCTTGGAGTTAAAACCAGTTCATTTCCTAAAGTTAAATATTTCAAATTAAATCCATCTTGATCCATTATTGCTAATTTTTTTATTCTTTTTGTTTTCGGACCTTCTTCAGCAACATAAATTATTCTAGTATCAAAATAACCTTTCTCACCAGTCAAACGTTCATAAATTTTATCTGTAATTATATGTCCTACTCTTCTCCAGTTTGTTGGAACAGTTGTAAAAGCCAAAGCAAGCATTTCTTTCGCAGCTAGTACATCCCAAAGTCTAAATTCAACTCTTAATTTTTCTTCAACAATTTCTACTCTACCAGTAATAAGTGCTTGAGCTTTTATTAATGACCAATCTTCAAATCTTGGCTTTAGATGAGCTATTTCTGGTTTTTGTAAAAAAGAATCTTTGTCAAGTGGATTGAAAAGTCCTGTTTTTTTTAAATTATTTTCTACAATTAAAGATATTTCAGAACCAAGATTTTCTAATTCTAATGTCTTTTCAAATTTAGATTGAGACTCAGCATTTAAAGATAATGGAGATACAGCTATAGGAAGAGGGTTTAAATTTCCTCTTGTTATATCAACTTCAATTAAAGCATTAGCTTTAAATTGAAACAAAAAAAATACAAATAATATTCTAAATAAAATCAAAAAATTACCCCTCTAACATTTCTCTGGCATCAAAGTTTAACTGCATATTTTTCCACCTTTCATAGCCTGTGCTTGGTACTCGTAATGGCTGACATAATCTTATAGCTCTTAAAGCACTCTCAGCCAACACTTTATAAAATCCTTGGCCAGGTTTATTCATTCTGGCATGATCAAGTATTTCTGACTTTATTACCGTTCCGTCAGGTTTCAATTTCAATTTAATACGAACTAACAAATTTTCATTATAAGGTAACCCTAAAGGTATACTCCAACATCCAAAAATTTGTGCTTTTAGAGCATCTTCTTCACTTAAAGATAACCCCGTTGGTTCTGCACTTCTATCTTGAGATTGTGTTATTTCTTTGGTTGTTTTAGTTGTTTCTGCCAAATCTTCTTTGGATTTATCAATTAATGCAGCTATATTGTTTGGATCAAATAATTCTTTTTTTTCAAATTCAGAAACCTGTTTTATCTCTGTCTCTATTTTTTCTGGATTTTGTTTTTTTTCTTCAATTTTTTTAACTTTTTCATTTTTTTCTTTTGGCAAAGGTATCGCATCAGGCTTTTCTTTTTTTATTTTTTTTGGTGGCGCTTGCTCAGAAACAACTCTTTCTTCTTCCTTTTTTTTAATTTTTTCTATTATTTTTTTGCTTTTGGCGCAAATGGTATGTTTGTTTTGTCAGTAATTTGTATCAATTCTATAGACACAATTGGTGGAAGATCAATAGGTTTTTTTACCAAAAATGGTAAACTTAAAGTTGCTATAAGTATTATTAGAAAATGAAAACCTGTAGAAATAAAAATATTTTTATACACTTTATTTTTCCTTATCTTTCTTTATAAGGTTCGGAAATAAGTGCTACTTTTGTAAATCCTGAGCCAGATAGCATTCCCATTACTTCTAAAACTCTTCCATAATTTATTGTTTTATCCCCTCGAACATAAATTCTCGTATCAGTTCTATTTTTTGATACAGCCAATATTTTTGCAATAATTTTTTCATAGTCCACTTTTGACTCTTGAATAAAAATTTCACCTTTTGCATTTATAGTCAATGTTAAAGGCTCTTGTTCTTCTGGTAAAGAATCTGCTGAACTTTCTGGTAAATCCACTTGAACTCCAACGGTTAATAGTGGTGCTGTAACCATAAAAATAATTAATAAGACTAACATTACATCAACAAATGGTGTTACATTAATTTCGCTCATAGGTTCTCTTGATGAACGTTTTAATTTAAAAGCCATTTTAAATTATAGATAAAAGTCTTTTTGAAAAACTTTCCAATTTTTGCGAATATTTTTTTGAGTCACTATTAAATTTATTATATGCAACAACTGCAGGAATTGCTGCTAAAAGACCTAAAGCAGTTGCAAATAATGCTTCTGCAATTCCTGGTGCAACTATTGCTAAACTGGTATTTCTTGAAATTGCTATTGATTGAAAAGAATTCATTATTCCCCACACAGTTCCGAACAATCCAATAAATGGAGCCGTCGATCCTACAGTAGCAAGAAATGTATAACTTTTCTCAATTTTATTCATTTCCAACTCTACATTTATCTCTAACATTCTTGACATTTTTTCATTAAGATTAGAACTTCTTCGTGACTTAAGCATTGTCTCCATAGATTTTCTAAAAACGTTAGCCATAGGGTCTTCAAAAGTGTTTGGCAAGTTATTATAAAAGCTTTCTGCTGATTTTGATTTCCAAAATTTATTTTCAAATTCTTCTGTACTTTTACTTATTTTTCTAAACATTTTTATTTTCTCAAAAATGACTGCCCATGAATATATTGAGCTTGCAATTAAAATAATTATTACTGATTTAACTATAATGTCAGCTCTAATAAATAAACTTATTATTGAAAAGTCTGTATTGCTTGCTAAGCCAACTGCTTGAGTAGTTATATCTGCTTCCATTAAAGATAGTTCACACTAAAATGTGTCATGAATTTGTCGATATTATTAAATAACTATTCACTAGATTGGTATGTTTCAAAGAAAAAACTGGCTAATAATATAGCATCAGCTTTGTTTGAGTCTTTTTTTTTAGATAATTGTGAGGAAATATATGGAAAAATTTGAATCGCTTTTGTTCTACTAGCATCTTTTTCAGAATTAATTAGGTTAAAATATTTTTTCCATTTTGCAGGTCTAACAAAATACATTGGTAGTTCCATTGCAGAACAAATTCCCTTTAAAATACCAAATGATTGGCCAAAATTAAACATGCTGGTCACTCCTTGGCCTGGCATTGCAGAGACCTGTTCTATAACTACTTTAATATCATGTTTATTCAACTTTTTAATTCTAGAATAAATTTCGTTATATATTTGAGATCCATTAACTTGTTTTTTATTTTTCTTACCTTCGGCCATACTTGGCATTTCAATTATATCGATTACTTTTCCATCTTCAAAAAAACAAATAGAACCAGATATCCCAGGATCAATTCCAATAATAAGCATTAACTATCTCCTATTGCTAAATTTGTATAAATTCGCTGAACATCATCATCGTTTTCTAAGATTTCTAAAAATTCTGTTGCTTTTTCTAATTTATCTTTTGCAAGGTTAACGCTATTTATTGGCTTCCATTCTATTTCTGTAGAGATAAAATTCTGAATTTTTTTTTCTATTTTTTTTTTTTACATTGTAAATTTCGTTTTTTTCGCATTGTATTTCGTAGTAATTTTTATGCAAAAGACATTCGTTTCCCCCTGAATCAATTGTAAGTTCAAAAATTTGATCTTCGGTCATTTCTTTTTTATCAATTTTAATAACTCCAACTTGGATAAAATTATGTGATGAGGATCCTTTTGTCCCTAAGTTTCCCCCATATCTACTAAAAATAGTTCTAATGTTTGAAGCAGTTCTGTTTCGATTATTTGTTAAAGTTTCTACAATCACAGCTATTTTCTCTGGTCCAAAACCTTCGTATCTTAAGTCTTCAAAATTTTCGTTTACACTGTTTGAAGATTTATCTATAGCTCTTTCTATATTGTCTTTTGGCATGTTTGCTGATCTAGCTGCTTGAATTGCCGATCTTAATCTTGCATTCATGTTAGGATCTTTATCTCCTAATTTTGCAGCTACAGTGATTTCCCTGGAAAGTTTAGAAAATAAGTTTGATCTTAATTTGTCAGCTCTGCCCTTTTTGTGTTTAATTCCTGCCCAATGAGAATGTCCTGCCATATTTATTCTGAATTTTTTAAAATACCACCATATATGAATTGTTTAATACTTTTTGCAAGCCCAGTTTTTGCATCACATTCAATTATAGATCCACACAAACTCGCTTGATTTTCTGCTGGAAAATGTTTCTTAGATTCTTTTTTTAGAAATTTATTTAAAGAATTTTCTTTATTCATTCCAATTACAGAATTATAGTCACCACACATACCTGCATCAGTTTGATATGCTGTTCCCTTTTTTAAAATCATGATATCTGAAGTTGGAACGTGCGTATGTGTTCCAATAACTAAAGTAGCTTTGCCATCAAAAAAATGACCTATTGCCATTTTTTCACTTGTTATTTCTCCATGAAAATCAACAACTAAAAAATCATAATCTTTTTTTAATTTCTTATTCTGAATAAACTTTTGTGCAGCTTCAAAAACATCTTCACATTTTTTCATAAATATATTTCCCATCAAATTTAAAACTCCAACTCTTGATCCTTTGCTTGAATTATATACTCCAAAACCTTTTCCTGGAGAAAGTTTCATCAAATTTAATGGTCTTAAAAGTTTTTCTTCTCGTTCAATATGATTAACAGTTTCTTTTTGGTCCCATACATGATTTCCTGTTGTTATTACATTCACCCCATGATCAAATAAACTATTTGTTATTTCTTCAGTTATGCCAACTCCACTGCTAGCTGCATTTTCTCCATTAGCTATAACAAAATCAATTTGATGTTCTTCAATTTTTTTTGGTAAATATTTTCTAACTGCTTCACAGCCTGAATTTCCAACAATATCGCCAAGAAAAAGTATTTTCATTTTAAAATTGCTTTATTAGTTATTATATAATCTAATTTTTGATCATGTTTAGAAACTGGTATTGAGTTTACTTGCTGGAAATGAAATGCTAAACCAATTAGGGTAATATTTTTAACTTTCTTCAAAGAATTAATATATCTATCATAAAATCCAGCGCCATATCCTAAACGATTTAATTTTTTATCAAAAGCAACTAATGGGATCAATATAATATCAGGATATACTATTTTCTTTCCAATCGGTTCTGGAATTCCATAATGATTTACAATTAATGGATAATCTAATGAAAATTGTACAAAATTCATTTGAAAATTTTTTTTAATTACTGGCAAAGCAACTTTTATTCTTTTTTTTTCTAATTTTTTCAATATCTCTAAATCATCAACTTCATAGTTAACTGGGTAATACCCTCCAACAATTTTTTTTTTTAAATTGATTGTGTTTTTTAATAAGTCAAAAACTTGATTAAACTTAATTGTAATTTTACCATTATTTTTAATCTTTCTAATTTTTAGAATTTTTTTTCTAATCTTAGATTTTAACACGTTTTATTATTGTATTTGATTTTCTGAATTAGTTTTTTGAATAAAAGTTTCAATTTTTTCTGCTGCTTCTTCTATTATTTTTTCATAAATATCTTTATTTTTTTCTATTTCATCTTTAAAGTTTTCTTGATTAGTTTTAAGAATTTCAATTTCTTTTTCTTTATCATCTCTATACTTGTAAACTAAAGATTTTAATTCTTTAAACTTTTGAGATAAATCAGTTAATTCTCTTTTTTTATCTTCTATTTTCTTTTTTGTTTCAAAGTATTCATCCATTACTTTAATTGAAGTAATGAGCAATAATTTATTTTCTCCTATATTTCCTAATTGCGATTTAAGGCTAGCAAATTTATTATTAAGTTTTTCAGATAGTTCAATAAGATGTTCTTCTTGGCCATCATCGCATGAAAGTAAGAATTCTTTCCCGTTAAAAGTTATATTTACATTTGCCATTTATCAATTTCCTCAAGCAGAGTATCTGTTTCTTGATTTAATTCATCTATTTTTTCAGAAAATTGGCTTACTTTAGAATTTTCTTCTGTTCTTTTCTTTTTATAGTCTTGCAATTCCTGTTTAATTTTTTCATTCTCTTCAAGAAGTTGGTCATATTTATTTAAAATTTCTTTTTTTTCAATTTCTAATTGATTTTTTTGATAGCCTAGATTTTGCAAATTTTCTTTAAGGTTTGTATTTAAATTTAAGTCAGTTAGTCTTCTTAATACATTTTTAAGTTTTTTTTCTTTTTCACTAGAAGTTTTCATATATATATATTTATATTATAAAATCGAATCTTCTTAGTCTAGATAGGATTATATTTGAATAAGCAAAATAGAGATTTAGCTAACGCAATTAGATTTTTATCTATTGA
>MDSZ01058532.1_pt1 | contig 11997 bp, 13 predicted proteins | sample 811201 | NCBI WGS metagenome assembly MDSZ01 (sample SAMN05326647, study PRJNA326480) | marine metagenome | isolation source: seawater | place: Indian Ocean: North | collected 2010
TAAAATTGAATAAGCTTCTTTATGAAAATCATATTCCAAATTAAATGCCTTCGAAATAGACTCAGCAGTAATGTCATCATGAGTTGGTCCAATTCCACCAGTAGTAAAAACATAATTAAATTTAACTCTTAAAATATTTACAGTTTCAATAATGGTTGATTCTATATCTGGAATTACTCTGACCTCCTTTACTTCAATTCCCAGAGAATTTAACCACTTCGCTAAAGTACTGGTATTAATATCTTTTGTTCTTCCCGATAAAACCTCATTACCAATTATTATAATTCCAGCAGTTATTTCTTTTTTATTTTTCATTTGTTAATATAAATAAATTTAAATGAAATTTACCAACAGTTTAATTAAAGGCAAATTAATTAAAAGATATAAAAGATTTTTTACTGATGTTGAAGTAAATAATAAAGTCGTTACTGCCCATTGTCCTAACACAGGATCTATGCTTGGTTTGCTTGAAAAAGGTAACGAAGTTTGGATTTCTAAAGCTGATGATCCAAAAAGAAAGTTAAAATTTACACTTGAAATGATTAAATCAAATAAAAAAATTATTGGTGTGAATACACATAGAGCAAATCGTATAGTTGAGCATGGACTGCAAAATAAGTTAATTAAAGAGTTTACTAAAATTAAAAATATTAAGGCAGAATATAAATACTCTGAAGATACAAGATTTGATTTTTTATGTGATAATTTTTTAATTGAAGTAAAAAATGTAACACTTAATAGAGAAAAAGAAATTGCAGAATTTCCTGATGCTACAACTTCAAGAGGAACAAAACACCTTAAAAAATTAATAGAATCTATAAGGCTAGGATATAAACCTTATGTTTTATTTTTGATACAAATTCAAAATATTACAAAATTTAGAATAGCAAAAGATATAGATTCAGATTATTATAATAATTTTATTGAGGCTAATAAAAAAGGTTTAAAATTTATTGCATATAGATGCAAATTGAATTCAGAAGAAATTATAATAGAGAAAAAAATAAAAATTGAACATGATTGAATATAAAGAAAAATTTGAAAAAATGAGGCTTGCAGGAAATTTAGCATCAAGAACATTGGATATGTTGACGGAGTTTATAAAACCTGGAATTTCTACCGATAAAATAGATCAATTAGCTTATGATTTTATTAAAGATAATGGTGGTTACTCAGCACCCCAATTCTATAGGGGTTTTAAAAAATCTTTATGCACCTCACTAAATCATGTTGTTTGCCATGGAATACCATCTGATCGTATTTTAGAGGATGGAGATGTTGTGAATGTTGATGTTACTGCTGTTGTTAATCAGTACTATGGTGATACAAGTAGAATGTATACTCTTGGAAATTCTTCAATTAAAGCAAAGAATTTGATTGATACTACTTATAATTCAATGATGAAAGCAATAATGATTTTAAAACCTGGTACAAAATTGGGAGATATAGGCAATGAAATTCAAACATATGTTGAAGAAAGGGGATACTCTGTGGTTAGGGATTTTTGTGGACATGGGATTAGCAACACTTTTCATGAATCACCTAATATTTTGCATTATGGAAAAAAAAATACTGGACTAGAAGTTTATCCTGGGATGACATTCACAATTGAACCTATGATTAATGAGGGAAAATACGATGTTAAAATTTTAAACGATGGTTGGACAGCTGTAACTAAAGATAAGTCTTTATCAGCACAATTTGAACATACAGTTGGAATCACTGAAAATGGATATGAAATTTTCACAGAATCTGATAAAGGTTATAATAAACCCCCCTATTAATAATGATAGATAGATATTCTAGAAAAGAACTTAAAAACATTTGGTCTGAAGAGAATAAATACAAAATTTGGTTGGATATAGAAATTTCTGCAGCACAAGCAATGGAGAAATATAAGTACATACCCAAAGGTGTTTCATCGGTGGTTAGAAAAAAGGCAAAAATAAAGGTGAAAAGAATTCATGATATTGAAGCAAAAGTAAAACATGATGTCATTGCATTTCTAACATCAATTACTGAACAAGCTGGTATTAAAGCAAGATATCTACACCAAGGAATGACTTCATCTGATGTCTTGGACACTGCTTTTAATATTCAATTAAAACAATCTGGAGAAATTTTATTAAAAGACATTGATAAAATTCTTTCTATTTTAAAAAGGCAAGCAAAAAAATATAAATATACTCCGTGCATAGGAAGAAGTCATGGAATACATGCTGAACCAATAACGTTTGGTCTAAAGTTAGCATCATTTTATGAAGAATTTAAAAGAAATAAAAAAAGACTTGCTAGTGCTATATTTGATATTTCCTCATGCGCAATATCTGGTGCGGTTGGAACTTTCGCAAATATTGATCCTAAAGTTGAAAGTTATGTTGCAAAAAAATTAAATCTTTATCCGGAGCCAATTTCTACTCAAATAATACCTAGAGATAGACATGCTCATTATTTTTCAATTTTAGGTATTATAGCTGGAAGTGTGGAGAGAGTAGCTACAGAAATAAGACATTTGCAACGATCAGAAGTTTTTGAACTTCAAGAATTCTTTTCAAAGGATCAAAAAGGTTCTTCAGCAATGCCACATAAAAAGAATCCGATATTAAGTGAAAATTTAACTGGTCTTGCTAGAATAGTAAGAAGCCATACCATTCCAGCGCTTGAAAATATTGCGTTGTGGCATGAAAGAGATATTTCACACTCAAGTGTAGAGAGAAATATAGGACCTGACGCAAATATAACATTAGATTTTGCTTTAGCTAGGCTAGCAAATGTTCTAGATAAAATGATTATTTATCCAAAAAAAATGATCCAAAATATAAACTTAACAAAGGGTCTAATATTTTCTCAAGAAGTTATGTTAGAACTTACAAAAGCTGGGATAACTAGAGAAAAATCATACAAAATTGTGCAAACATATGCAAAAAGATGTTTATCTGAAAATAAAAATTTATTTGATTTAATATCGAATGATAAAAAAATTATGAGCATTATTAGTGAAAAGAAAATGAAATCAATTTTTAATTACTCTGGTCACTTTAAAAATGTTAACTTTATTTTTAAAAGAGTGTTTAAATAATGAAAAAAGGTAAAAAACTTTACGAAGGAAAAGCAAAAATTATATTTGCTTCTGCAGATAAAAATCTAGTTATTCAACATTTTAAAGATGAAGCAACGGCATTTAACAATCAAAAGAAAGCGAATATTGAAGGAAAAGGAATACTAAATAATAGAATTTCAGAGCATATTTTATCTGCACTAAAAGATGTTGGTATAGAAAATCATCTAGTTAAACGACTTAATATGAGAGAGCAATTAATTGAATTTGTTGAAATAATACCAATCGAATTTATTGTAAGGAATATTGTTACAGGTTCGTTAAGTAAGAGACTAGACATTGAGGATGGCACTAAACTAAATAGACCATTAATTGAATTCTGTTACAAAAGCGATAAGCTTGGAGATCCATTAGTTTCAAGAGAACATATTGAGACGTTTGATTGGGCGTCTACTCAAGATCTAGATTATATAATTGCACAATGTTTTCGTATTAATGATTTTTTGTTAGGAATGTTTAAGGGTATTGGAATTAAATTAGTTGATTTCAAGATTGAATTTGGGAAAAGAAAATCAGACGCCAAAGTTATATTAGCAGATGAAATCAGTCCTGATACTTGTAGACTGTGGGATGCTGACACTGATAAAAAATTAGATAAAGATAGATTTAGAAAAGATTTAGGAGATTTAGTTGAGGCTTATCAAGAAGTTGCGAGAAGATTGGGAATTTTACATGAACAAGTAAACAACGTAAGACCAATCAAATTTCCCAAACCCACTGAAGTTAAAATTAAAAAAAAATAATGAAAATTAAAGTAATAGTCACTTTAAAAGATGGTGTCTTAGATCCACAAGGAAAAGCAATTCAACAAACTTTAAATGGGATGAGTTTTTCAAATATCGATGAGGTAAGACAAGGTAAATTTTTTGAAATAAATGTAAATGAAAATGATGAAAAAAAAGCTAAAGAACAAGTTGAAGAAATGTGTAAAAAACTATTAGCAAATCTTGTCATTGAGGATTACAAAATTATATAATCATTGATGAAATCTTCGGTAATTATTTTTCCAGGATCAAATTGTGATAGAGATATGGATGTAGCTCTTAAAAAGTTTGGTTTTAAAAATCAAATGATTTGGCACAATGATCAATCAATTCCAAAAAGTGATTTAATTGTATTGCCTGGTGGTTTTTCATATGGAGATTATTTAAGATGTGGAAGTATCGCATCAAAATCAAACATTATTAAATCAGTAATTGATTTTGCTAAATCTGGAGGATTAGTGCTTGGTATTTGTAATGGATTTCAAATACTAACTGAAACAGGATTGTTGCCTGGAATTCTTCAACAAAACAAATATCTGAATTTTATTTGTAAAAATGTTTTTGTTAAAGTTAAAAATAAAAATAATAAATATTTTAAAAATATAAAAAAAGATATTTTAGAATTACATATAGCTCATAATGAAGGCAATTACTTTTGTAATGATCGGGATTTAAAATCTTTAGAAGACAATAATCAAATAGCTGTAACTTATTGTGACTCTAAAGGGTTTGAGAATGAAAAAAATAATCCGAATGGGGCAGTAAAAAATATAGCAGGAATATTTAATAAAAATAAAAACGTTTTAGGAATGATGCCTCATCCTGAAAGAATGATTGACAAGTTTCTTTCTGGTGAAGATGGGTCATTATTTTTTGAAAACCTTTTGGGAAATCTAAAATAATGGAAGTCACAGAAGCAATAGCAATTAACCATGGTTTAAAAAAAGAAGAATTTTCTAAAATATGTGAGATGTTAAAACGTACCCCAAATATTACTGAACTTGCAATCTTTTCAGCAATGTGGAATGAACATTGTTCATATAAATCATCAAGGAAACATTTGAAAAAATTCTATACAAAAGGAAAAAAGGTAATACAAGGACCAGGTGAAAATGCTGGCGTAATTGATATAGGAGATGATGATGCAATTGTTTTCAAAATTGAAAGCCATAATCATCCTTCATATATTGAACCATATCAGGGTGCCGCAACAGGAGTTGGAGGTATTATGAGAGATGTTTTTACAATGGGCGCAAGGCCAATAGCAAATTTAAATTCTATTCATTTTGGATCACCCCAGCATAAAAAAACTAAAAACTTATTAAGAGGTGTGGTTAAAGGAATTGGTGGTTATGGTAATTGTATAGGAGTTCCGACTATAGCAGGACAAACATCATTTGATGAATCTTACAATGGTAATATTTTAGTTAACGCTATGACTATAGGTTTAGTAAATAAAAATAAAATTTTTTATTCTAAAGCCGCAGGTTTAAATAAGCCTGTAATTTATGTTGGATCAAAAACTGGCAGAGATGGAATACATGGTGCTAGTATGGCTTCAACAACATTTGATGATAAAATTGACGAAAAAAAACCCACAGTTCAAGTTGGAGATCCATTCACAGAAAAATTATTATTAGAAGCTTGTCTTGAATTAATGGCTGACAATTCAATTATAGCAATTCAAGACATGGGCGCGGCAGGTTTAACTTCGTCAAGTGTTGAAATGGCATCTAAGGGGAACTTAGGTATTGAGTTAGATTTAAGCAAAGTTCCTTGTAGGGAAGAAAAAATGTCACCATATGAAATTATGCTTTCGGAAAGCCAAGAAAGAATGCTGATAGTATTAGAGAATGGTAAAGAAAATTATGCCAAAAGAATTTTTGATAAATGGAACTTGGATTTTGCAGTAATTGGAAAAACTACTAAATCAAAAAAAATAGAATTAATATTCGAAAATATCAAAGTTGCTGAAATTCCAATTAGTCTATTAGCAGAAAATGCACCTATTTATGATAGGGAGTGGAAAAAAACAAAACTACCCCAAAAATTAGATTTTAATAAAGATGATTTTAAATCTCTAAATTTGGAAGATTGTTTAAAAAAGATTTTGTCAAATCCAAATATTTCAGAAAAAAAATGGATATGGGATCAATATGATCACACTGTGATGGGTGATACAATTCAAAAACCTGGTGGCGATGCTGGAGTAGTTAGAGTTCATGGAACAAAAAAAGCAATAGCTGCATCTGTTGACTCATCGGCTTCATATTGTTTTTCACATCCTATTACAGGTGGCAAACAAGTTGTATGTGAAAGTTGGAGAAATTTAATCTCTGTTGGCGCAAAACCAATTGCTATAACCAACTGCTTAAATTTTGGCAATCCTGAAAAAGAAAAAGGCATGGGTGAATTTGTTGAATGTGTAGAAGGTATTACAGAGGCTAGCAAATATTTAGATTTTCCAGTTGTGTCAGGAAATGTGTCATTTTATAACGAAACTAATGACAAAGGTATTAAACCGACTCCTGCCATTGGAGGTGTGGGATTAATAAAAGACTATAAAAATATGATAACAATGGATTTAAAAAAAGTTGGTAATATCATTTTTGTAATTGGTAAAACCGTAGGTCATCTAGATCAAAGTGTTTTTGCAAAAGATATTCTTAATGAAAAAAAAGGCCCTCCACCAAGTATAAATTTATTTAATGAAAAAAATATTGGCGAAACTGTCTTAAATTTAATAGATAAAAAACTTATTTTAAGTTGCCATGATGTTTCATTAGGAGGAATTTTAACTGCTGTAGCCAAAATGTGTATTAAAGGTAATAAAGGTTTAAAAATAAATCACCTAAAAGGCTTAACTAATAAATATGAATATTTTTTTGGAGAAGATCAGGCACGGTATATTGTTGAAACATCGAAAGAAAATGTACAAAGTGTAGTTGAAATATTAAATAAGAACTCAATACACTACGATGATTTAGGTATTATTCAGCAGAAAAACTTGACTTTTAAAGATGATATAAATTTACCTATTGAAGAATTATCAGATGCGCATACATATTGGTTACAGGAGTATATGAAAAACTAATGGCAATGGATTTAAAAGAAATTGAGAGCTTAATAAAAGAGGCAATGCCTGATGCAACTATAGATATCCAAGATTTAGCTGGTGATGGAAATCATTATTCTGCAACTATTACTTCATCACAATTTTCTGGTAAAAGTAAAATTGAACAACACAAAATGGTTTATAATTCATTAAAAGGTAAAATGGGTAATGAACTTCATGCACTAGCAATTAAAACAAAGGAGAACTAATGGATCAACAAATTAATGACTTAATAAAAAATGAAATTGAAAGTAACGAAGTATGTCTTTTTATGAAGGGAACACCTGATGCACCACAATGCGGCTTCTCAATGGCTGTATCAAATATGTTAAAAGTTTTAGATGTAAAATTCAAAGGTGTTAATGTTTTGGAGGATCAAAAATTAAGAGAGGGAATTAAAAATTTTAGTGACTGGCCAACAATACCACAGCTTTATATTAAAAAAGAATTTATCGGTGGTTGTGATATAGTTAAAGAAATGTTTGAGAACGGTGAGTTAAAAAATTACTTAGAATCTAAAGGGATAGAGTATAAAAAGTAATTATCTTGAATAGTATTCAACAACTAGACTTGGTTCCATCACAACTGGATATGGCACTTCTTCAAATTTAGGAACTCTAACAAATTTTACTTTTTTATTTTTTTCGTCAACCTGAATATATTCAGGAATTTCTCTTTCTTTGCTTGCCATAGCTACATCTATTATTGAAAGTTGTTTTGATTTATCTCTAATCTCAATACTATCTTCTTCTTTTACTTGATAACTTGAAATATTAACTTTTTTTCCATTAACTTTTACGTGGCCATGGTTAATTAACTGTCTTGAAGAAAAGATTGTATTAGCAAATTTAGATCTATAAACAACTGCATCTAATCTTCTTTCTAATAAACCAATTAAATTTTCTGCTGTATTTCCTTTTGCCATAATAGCTTTTTTATATAAATTTCTAAATTGTCTTTCATTCATATTGCCATAATATGATTTTAGTTTTTGTTTTGCTTGCAATTGAACACCAAAATCTGAAGGCTTAGCTGATTTAGTTTGTCCATGTTGACCAGGAGGATAGGCTCTAGAATTAAATGGGCTTTTTGGTCTTCCCCATAAATTTACTTTTAATCTTCTGTCAACTTTATGTTTAGAATTTAATCTTTTTGTCATTGAATATTCGGCTTTATAAGCAGAAGTATAGTTTTGTCAATCAACCTTTTTTTTACTTAAACCCGCAAATACACTTGATAATATGCGAGTTTCTTTTTTAGATAAATTTAATTTAAAAAATATACTTCTTAAATTTTCCAACATAATAGGTTTTTTTTCTATTGGATAAAAAAAATGTTTATCTTCTAAGTTTTTAATACATAAGGAAACCATATTATTTATATCTTTCTTTGTGGCATTTTTAATTTTTTTTGATCTTTTAAAGATTTTTTGATTTATTGAAACAATTCCACTAACCATATGAGCAATTATGATAAGACTGTGAGATAAATTCAGAGATCTAAAATTTTTATTACTAGGTATTTGCAATGTATAATCTGCATAACTTATTTCTCTATTAGATAAACCTGACGCCTCTGAGCCAAATAAAAAACCAATTCTTTTTGAAAAATCAATTTTATTCAATTCTGAAATTGATATATGTTTAATGTTTTTGTTTCTAAATCTTGCAGAAGTTGCGACTAGGATATCTATTTTATTTATCGACTCCTCTAAATTATTAAAAACTTTAGCATTTTTTACTATATCTTTAGCGCCTACAGCTGTCGCTAATATTTTATCATTAGGAAAAACAGGCTTTGGTTTTATTAATACTAATTTACTGAAACTAAAATTTTTAATGGCCCGAGCACATGATCCAATATTTTCTGATAATTGAGGCTTATGTAAAATAAATGAGATATTTTTAAAAGACATTAAGTGCTAGCAGGAGCATTATCTTTGAATAATTTATAATCTAAACTATCTACTAAAGCTTTAAAGGAGGCATCAATAATATTTGGCGAAACACCTATAGTAAACCAATTTTTTCCTTTTGAGTCAGTGCTCTCAATAGATACCCTAGTTGTAGCCTCTGTTCCTGTATTTAGAATTCGTACTTTATAATCAACAAGTTTTAAATCTTTCAAATATTTTGAATATTTTGCTAACTTGTCAATATTGTTTCTAATAGCATTATCTAATGCATGCACTGGACCATTTCCCTCTCCTTCACATACTACAGAATTCTTGTCTACAACTAATGTTGCTTTGGCAAAAGATATAATTTTATCAGATTTTTTTTTAACTGTTACCTCATAATCGTTAATTGAAATATATCTTGGTATCGTACCAATAATTCTACGAGCTAATAATTCAAAAGATGCATCCGCACCATCGTAACTGTAACCAATAAATTCTCTTCCTTTTACCTCATCTAATAATTTTTTAATTTTAGGATCATTTTCTTTAAAATCAATTCCAATAGAATTTAGTCTTGATATTATATTTGATTTTCCAGATTGATCTGAAACAACTATATTTCTTGAGTTCCCAACAAGTGATGGATCTATATGCTCATAAGTCTTTGGGTCCTTCTGAACAGCTGATACATGCAAGCCTCCTTTATGAGAAAATGCAGAAGCTCCAACATAAGGGAGGTGTTGATTTGGTTTTCTATTTAATATTTCATCTAACAATCTAGAACATTGAGTAAGATTCTTAATATTTTCCTCTTTAATATTTGTGGTAAATTTTTCTTTAAAAATATTTTTTAAATGTAGGCTTGGTATAACTGACATTAAATTTGCATTTCCACATCTTTCACCTAAACCATTTATAGTTCCTTGGATTTGTCTTACACCTGCAAGCACTGCAGAAAGTGAATTTGATACAGCATTTTCTGTATCATTGTGAGCATGAATTCCTAAGTTTTTTCCAGGTATGACTTTAGTTACTTCAGATACTATATGAAAAACTTCATTTGGTAATGTTCCTCCATTTGTATCACAAAGTATAATCCACCTGGCCCCTCCCTCATGAGCAGCTTTTAGACAAGAAAGTGCGTATTCTTTATTATTTTTGTATCCATCAAAAAAATGTTCTGCATCAAACATAAATTCTTTTTTTTTACTAACAAAATGTTTTGTACTCTCTGAGATATTTTCTAAATTTTCTTCTTTTGAAATTCCTAACGCTACATCAACATGAAAGTCCCAAGATTTACCAACTAAACAAATTGCTGGTGAATTAGTATTCATTAATGCAGATAGTCCAGGATCATTCTCTGCGCTTCTTCCAGATTTTTTTGTCATTCCAAATGCTGTTAATGTAGAATTTTTAAGTTTTTTAATTTTTTGAAAAAATTCCGTATCTGTAGGATTGGCACCCGGCCATCCTCCTTCTATATAATCTACTCCTAAAATATCTAAAGCATTGGCTATTTTGATCTTATCGTCAATTGAAAAATCAACACCTTGGGTCTGTGCTCCGTCTCTTAAAGTAGTATCAAAAATAAATAATTTTTCTTTGCTCATTTATATTTCCATGACGTTGTATCATCTTTGTCTTCAATTAAAATACCATTTTCAAATAGTTCATTTCTAATATTGTCAGCTAATTTAAAATTTTTGTTTTTTCTAGCTACATTTCTCTCTTTTATTTTAATTAGTATTTCTTTTTCTGAAATTTTCAATTTTACTTTCTTAAAAGAATTCCATTTTTCATTATCTTCAAGTAATAAACCAATTAAATTACATGCTTGGTTAAATAATTGTTTGTCTGAGTTATCACCATTAACTGCATTAGAATAAAGTTTGTGTAATTTGGCTATATATCCAGGTGTATTAAGATCATCCAATAAAGGTTCTAAAATATCATCAGATATTAAGTTATTTTTATCAACTTTTGTATAAACCGAGTACCACTTATCTAATGTATTTTGACAATTATTAATTAATTGATCATTCCAATCCAAAGATTGTCTGTAATGAGCATTTATTAGTGCTAATCTCAAAACTTGACCGCTCATTTTATTTTTAAAATTACTTATTTTTAATATGTTGCCCTGTGATTTAGCCATTTTCTCATTAGACATTGTTATGAAACCATTATGTAGCCAATATTTTGCAAAAGACTTTGTTTCATTTGCACATCTAGATTGAGCAATTTCATTTTCATGATGAGGAAATATTAAATCTCTTCCTCCTCCATGAATATCAAACTCATTATTTAAAAATTTTTTTGACATCACGGAACATTCTAAATGCCATCCAGGTCTACCTTTGCCCCATGGTGAGGGCCAGAAAGGCTCATCGTTGAGTGAAGGTTTCCATAGTACGAAATCTGCGGGATTTTTTTTATTATCTGAAACTTCAATTCTTGATCCAGAAATTAAATCTTCTAATTTTTTATTTGATAATTTTCCATAATCTTTAAACTTTTTAACCTCAAAATATACATGATTGTTTTTCTCATAGGCGAAACCTTTAGATATTAAATCCGATATCATCTTAATCATTAAATCTATATTCTCTGTCGCCTTAGGCTCTTGAGTAGGTTTTTCACAAAACAAATATTCACAATCTTGATGAAAATTATTAGTAATTCGTTTTGTTAATTCTGAAATTGATATTTTTTTTTCTTTTGATGAGGTAATAATTTTATCATCTACATCTGTAATGTTTCGTACATATATGACTGAACTATCCTTAAATTTTAATTTAAGAATTTTAAATAAGATGTCAAAAATAACCAAGGGTCTTGCATTGCCAATGTGTGGATCGTCATATACAGTTGGTCCACATACGTACATGCCAATATTTTTTGGATCAATTGGGATAAATTTTTCTTTTTTATTTCCAAATGAATTAGTTAAAAATATATCTTTGCTCATGATCTAGGAATATACTGAATTATGTGTTTTGTGAATCCTAGATTATCTAGGAATCTTACAGATTGGTATAGGCTCCATTTTATGAAGGTTTGAGAGCCTTATTTTTTCATATTTTTCTCTATTTGGAGA
>MDSZ01051069.1_pt1 | contig 11996 bp, 15 predicted proteins | sample 811201 | NCBI WGS metagenome assembly MDSZ01 (sample SAMN05326647, study PRJNA326480) | marine metagenome | isolation source: seawater | place: Indian Ocean: North | collected 2010
AGCCAATGCCCGAGCCCGAGCCCGAGCCCGAGCCCGAACCCGAACCCGAACCCGAACCCGAACCCGAGCCAATGCCCGAGCCAATGCCCGAGCCAATGCCCGAGCCCGAGCCCGAGCCCGAGCCCGAACCCGAGCCAATGCCCGAGCCAGAACCCGAGCCAGAACCCGAGCCAATGCCCGAACCAATGCCTGAACCTGAACCAGAAGAAGAATCATCGGGAACTACATATTCTTATGATGTAACAAGTAATGGATTTATTCATTACATTATTAATGGAGAAAACGATCCAACATTAACTATTTCGTTGGGTGACACATTAAGACTAACTAATAATTTAAATGCTCATCCATTATACATTAAAACCGCTTTAGGTTATGGAACCACAAATCAAATAACTGATGGTTCAGTAACAGGGCAAGGTTCCACTAATGGAACGGTAGTTTTTACTCCTACAAGCATAGGAACATATTATTATCAATGCAGTGCTCATCCTGAGATGAATGGAATAATTCAAGTTGAATATTAATAAATTAATTTAATTTAATAATATAATGGAAGAAAACATATTAGGTAATATAAATTTTGGTAATATATCAAGCGAATTACAAATTTCAGATCTACAAGTATATACAGATTTAAGTTTTGTTTATTTACGAGGTAATAAATTGTTAAATAAATCTATTAATATTGATTTACTTTGTTTTAAAATAGAAAATATAGATGGAACAATAATTTCAAATATAGAAAATTATATAATAGAAGAAAAAAATAGTAACTTAGTTTTAAAATATAAAAACACTGGATCTCCGATATCCATTGAAGCTAGTAAAGAAATAGCATTTGGTAAAATAAAATACAGAGAACCAGAACCAGAACCCGAACCAGAACCAGAAACTAGTTATACAGACGATATATTTATAATATTAGACACAACTAGTACGGGTACGATGAAAGCTATGTATGAAGGAAAAGAAATATTAAACTATGAACCAGAACCAGAATTATATATAATTAATGAACCAGAGTCCGAGCTACCAGAACCAGAACTCGAACCCGAGCCAGAGCCCGAGCTAGAACCCGAACCTGAGCCCGAACCCGAACCTGAACCACCAAAATCAGAACCCGAACCCGAACCAGAGCCCGAACCAGAACCAGAAGTAAAAGAGCCAGAACCCGAACCAGAACTTATAGGTATAGGAGTTATAGTAAAAGGTTATTTAAATGATAGTAATTATGTAAAAGTCGATAAATTAGATTTCAACAATGATTTTAAATATGTAATAGATAATTCATATGCAGTAAATAATATAGTAACATTTTCTACTACACATATTTCTTCATCAACATATGAAAATTCTGATATTTCAGCCGCATTAATTAAATCATTAACAGATGATAGTTATTATTATTTAAGAAAACATCCAGTATCAAATAGCATAGAAAAAAAAATTAAAGTTAATGATTATTTACTACCATTAAATTAAAGTAAATTATTAATAAATTTATAACCGAAACTAGGTCTATCTGTGTAATACTCAGACAATTTTTTAGATTCAATATTAGAGTCTTGTGTTGAATAAATAACTTTTTTAATACCTAATTCTTTAAGTTTATTAAAACAACTCAAACAAGGTCTGGAATCTCTGAGTTCTCCTTTACTATCAATCCTTACTATATATAATTTAAGTTTTTTCATAAATTTTTCGCCTTTTCGTTTATCGAGGACCTACTTTGCTATTCTTACAAGCAGATCGAGTAGCAGCAATCTCAGCATGACATGAGCAACAATTATTCAAAAATCCATCCTTAGAGTAATTCCTGTAATTATTACAACCAGTGCCTACAACCCTACCTTCACGTACAGCAACACACCCATGCCTCTGAAGCATAGAAGAGCCTTCAGCCAACTCACAAGCCAGTGAAATAAATCGTTCATCATTAATAGAAACCATCTTGATTAGATTAAATTAGTAATTTATCTTTATTTCAATTTAAAATTGAATTAAAGATAAAGATCTTTTTAAAAATAATAATATGACTCATTACATAAATAGTATCGAATATCGCAAAGGAGAAGATGACCTTGAATATACATATGAAGAATTCCAAGATTATTTTGGCGATGAAGCTGATGCAAAATGGAAGGAAGCAGGCGCCAAAGCAACTAGAATAAAATTTGACCAAAACAAAGTAAAGTACAAACTATATTTATATATTGATGAAGATGACAATATATTAAAAGAAAAATACAAAATGGCGGTTAACAAATGGAATAATATGGTAATGAGTAGCAAATATCCAGATGCAGGATTTGATTTATTTACACCATTAAGTGAAAAATCTGACCTTAAAAGTAAAGTTAATAAAGTAGATTTTAAAGTTAAAACAGCTATGTACAAAGATAATGAACCTGTATCATTTACTATGCATCCACGTTCCAGTATTTATAAAACACCATTTAGGCTAACAAACAGCACAGGAATAATTGACTCAGGTTATAGAGGTAATCTCGGAAGTGTATTTGATATTCTCCCGAAAGAAGGAATAGCCAAGCTAGTATATGAAGAGAAAGATTATGATAGATATGTTCAAATTTGTGCACCATCTCTAAAAAGATTTAATGTAGAGATAGTAGAAAATGAAGAACTTCTGGGTATGGATACAGAGCGTGGTTCAGGTGGATTTGGTTCAACAGGGCGTTGAATCTAAGAACTTCTAGACCCACAACATATAGATAATAGTACACCGAGTATAAACCATGTACAAAGAAGTCCAATAATAAACTCAAAAATAAAAGACATTACTATAAATTTATAATAAAATGTATAGTAATTTCAATTTTTTAACTATATTATATATAGATGTTATGTTATAGTAATGATGAGGAGACGACTAGTAGTTGTTGTTTAAGTATAGAAATGGAACAAAAAGAAGAAGAAAAATTAACAAAAGAAAGATTAGAAAGATACTTTAAAAAATGGAAAGAAGACAAGTATAATATAGAATACAAAGTAAAAACAATAGATAGTGACAGTAATCCAAGTGATTCGAATTCTTCGGATATAGATGATGATGATGATAACAATCCACAAACATATGAATTAGAATATTATGGTGAGAACAAATCTCATGTACCTTATAAAAAGCTTAGCTACACTGCTATAGAAAAGAGCATAGATAAATATCATAATAAACCACATGATAAACTATCATCATCATTAGACATATTATCGACATATCTTAAAGGTCAAAGATACATATATATGGAATCAAAATATCATTGTGAAAGACTATTAAATAGGTTGATGGTTCCAGCAATTATGTTGTCGGGAACAGGAGCAGTTCTTTCCCAAGTATTGACAGATGGATGTGATGTTCATTCTTGGAAATCTTTGTTATTATCTTCATTAAGTGCAATAGTAGGTTTTTTAATGGCAGTTATAAATTATTTAAAACTCGATGCTATGGCAGAAGCACATAAAATATCTGCTCATCAATATGATAAATTGCTTTCATCTGTAGAATTTTCATCTTGCACAATATATTTGTTTCCAAATGAATCAGGGGATAAAAGTATAAATAATGTTGTAAAAAGTAAAATTTTAGATGTCGAAAAAAAAATAAGTGAAATTAAAGAAACAAACCAATTTTTAGTACCAAGAGCAATAAGAAATAAATTACCTATAATTTATAATACAAATATAATAGCGGTTATTAAAAAAATAGATGGACATAGATCAAAAACAATTAATAATCTTAAAAATGTAAAGAACGAATTAAGATTTATAAATCAATTACAAAAAATGAGAAAGTATAAGTTGGATGATAGAAAGAGTGATAGATTGACCGAATTATATAATTGTAAAAAAAAATATATAAAACAAATTTTAATATTGAAATCTGCTTATTCATCGATAGATCAAATGTTTTTACAAGAAATAAAAAATGCACAACAACCAAGTTGTTGTCATAGACATATGGTATACAAAAATCCAGAAAAAATTCATAGATTTTTATTTGAAATACTAAATCCTTTCGAGAACTATGAAGAAGTCAAATTAGATATTAACGATTAGTATCCTCATGTATTTCACCCAAAGCATTATTAATATTTTCCTCTTTTTGTTTTTCATCCATCAACATTACTGCCATCGCCGCATAATTATGTAGATCGATAAGTGTATCACGAATAGATTCATTTTCAACAAAATTAACACCATTTTTAGTAATGTTTTGAAGTCTTTGGATTTTATCACCCATCCTAACAATTACACCAACAGGTCCATAATTAGCGAAAGCATCACCATAATCAGCATTTTTTTTCATAAAAAGTTTGAAAGCTTCTTGTTGAACAGCATTCATCTGAGTTTCACGCTTATTCTCAATAAGTTCGCTCATCTTTATAACAATATAAATAATAAATTTAAATCAATTATTTATATATGAATAAAAGTCCTTCTGATGTAGCTTTAGTGTTGGGTGTAGAAACATTATGGTTAATTATACCAATAGTATATGGTATAAATTTGACAATAAAATCTAAAAAAAGAAATTACTATATATTAATACTTATAATTGCAACTATTTTAGCAAATAATTTATCGGTATTGCATTGGCGATATAATTCAAGAAAAGAAAGTTTACTTCATAAAATAGATGTATTATTTGCAAGAATTCTTTTTATAACATTATTACTGCTTGGAATTAATAAGAAGCAACACTGGTTATATTCTATATCATTGTTGTATGCATTTTTTGTAAGTTTATTTTACTTTATAAGTGAATATTTTTTCAAGATAAAAAAATATGACTTAGCAATGTTTAATCATTTAACATTTAGATTTATAGGATTTTGGTGGGTTCATACTACTTTTGCTGCTTATAATAATATAAAATTTTATGATTATTTCAATAAAAAATATCACTTTTTATGGAGTTTCAGTTATTATTTACATTGTTTATTATTAACAATATATTCAAAAAATAATAAAATAAATAAAAAAATATATGATTTATGTTGTTTCACTTTAATATTATGGATAATTATTTGTGGATTTTTCATAAAAAACATAACTGGAAGAAAATACCAATAAAGTATTTGATACAATTTTATACAAAGAAGTATAAAATTGTACTCGCTCAACTTTATTTTAAATAAAGGAGCCAATACATATGCATATAATCATCCAAGCCTATTGAGCACGTCCACGAAATAAGATTAAAGTCTATAAGATTAGTTTGCTGTAATGATTTCGGTTATTATGCTGAAATCTTCATTAAAAAATTTTCCGGCAAATGCTGCTGCTGTAATCACTAAATAAAATAGGATTTATTGCTGTTATGATTACATATTATTATCATTTTAAGATACTCTTAAAATAATAATTTGCTGGGATCTGGGTTATGAAAAAAAGTCATATTAAATAAGTTGCTGTTATGATCCCAATGGCAATATAATAGACAAAGATGTCTTTAAATAGATTAAAAATTGATATTAAGAAGAAAATTAGATAGTTTATAACTATGGAGTTTTGTATGCATTTTGATGGAGGTGCAGATCCTAATCCAGGAAAGGCAGGAGCCGGTGCTGTTATATATAAAAATGGTGAAGAATTCAAAACTGCATCAGTTTATGTAGGAGAAAAAGAAACAAACAATACTGCTGAATATGTTGGACTAATAGAAGGTTTAAAATTAGCATTTAGTAATGATATTACAAATTTAGTTGTTAAAGGTGATAGTCAGTTGGTAATTAAACAAATGAAAGGTGAATATAAGGTAAAAGCAGAAAATTTAAAAATTTTACAAATTAAAGCAAAATTACTAGCAGAGAAATTTGAAAATATAGAATTTATTCATGTTAAACGAGAATTAAATAAAAGAGCTGATGAATTAGCTACATTAGGAAGAGATAAAGATAAAATAGAACCAACAAGAACACGAGAACCAGAACCAGCACCGATACTTATAGGTCCGATATGTCACATGTTTGATGAAAGATGATTTAAACTGATATTATATATATATAAGATAATGTATCGTAGAGGCTATTTTTCAAAGAAAAAACAATTTAATATTAAAGATAGTGATTTTCCAGTATTAACACAAGCAATTATAAAAGAATGTAAATTAAATTTTAAAGATTTAAAAAGTCCAGATGAAGATAAAGAAGAGAAAATTAAAGAAGGATGGACAAAATTATATTATAAAAATAATAAAATAATAAGAGAAGATAATCCAGTAAAAAAAGAAAAATTAAAACAAACATTTAAAAGAGAACCTACATTGGAAGAAGAATTTTGTGAAACTATTTTAAAAATGCGTGAAAGGTGGGAAACTTATAATATGGAAAAAGGTTATGAAGTAGATTATGATTTCTACTGTGATAAAAATGAATATGAAGAGTCAGAACCCGAACCTGCATCTGATACAGATGAGTATTATGATATGAACGAAGATTTAATTGAAAATAAACATTATGATGATTAGTTTAGTTTATTATTATTTAATTTTATTTAATAATAATGGATGATGAAGAAAATGTACTAGAAGATGAAAATCTAGATTTAGAATGGATAAATAACTTTGAAGAAGAAAACAAATTATATGATAAATTCAAGATAGAACCAAACAAATATATAAAAATAAAATTTATTTATATTGATATCAGTAATAATATTGAAAAAATAAAGAATTGTGTATTAAATTTATCTTTAATTAACAAAATCAGAAAAGAAGAATTATGTTATAACATAATTAGAAATAAAGAAAATTATAAATTAACTAGTATTGGATTACTAACAATTAATACTATAAAGATTGAAGATTTATATAGTGATATTCCAGAAATAGAAATTAAACCCATAAGTTTTATAAATGATATTGAAATACCGAATAGTATGAATATTTTCAAAGATGTTAATACTTTAATAATTTTATTAAACAAACAAAAAACAATAACCAAAAATACAACTAAAAAAATAGTGTACAAAATAAAGTCTAAAACAAGGTCTAAAACAAAGTCTAAACGACTTAAAGACATGTGTGATTCTAAAGATAACAATGTCAGCACTAATGATGGGTCTAGATAATCACACAATACCCACGCAAGAAGGAGAGAACGCTCATCCAGAATACAAATATAATAAAAATGAAATGATAACACAATTATTTTTTCAATTAGTGCGTACAAAAGATGAAAAATCCAAATTAGATTTAATTAATAAAACAAAAGAAATTCTTTGTAATGGTACAATTAAAGAAATAACACTTTTATATAAAGTAACAGGTTACACAAGAGATATTATAGCTGGAAAAGGTGAATATGAATTATATTATATGCTTATAATGTGTTGGTATGATTATAATCCAGAACTAAGTAAATTTTTAATTGAAAAAATGGTATATCTTATGAAAGATAGGGAGCAAATACATCCATATGGATCGTGGAAAGATATAAAATTTTTTTGTCAATATTGTTATACAAAAACATCAAACAAAGAACACCCACTTATAAATTATGCGGTATCTTTATTAGTAAGACAATTAAAAAAAGATGTTAACGAAGAAGAAATATCTTTGGCAGGTAAATGGTGTCCAAGAGAATCTTCAAAAAAATTTCAATGGTTATATAGAAAGATATGCATGATTTACTACAAAGAATATTATGATACCGCTAAAGATAACACATCATCATTTTTGAAAGCCGACAAGAAGGCTAAAATGAATCTTCGTAAAGTATTATCAAAATTAAATCATAAATTAGACACAGTACAAATTAAACAATGTAATAAAACATGGCAAGATATAGATCATAATAAAACTACATCAATAACACTTAATAAACAAACAAAAGCATTTCAAAATGTAAAAGATGGTAAGATGCGGTATGATGATGAAGATAGAATTCGATGTGCAGAAAATTTTATAGAATTCATTAAATCTAAGAAAGATAATAACCAAAGTATAAAAGGAAAACGTGTATCAATATATGATTTTGTAAAAATGGTATTACAACAAAATTGTCAAGATAAAACTACTATAGATGCTATTAATCTGCAATGGGAAAATAATAAACAATTAAATTCACCATTAAGTAATTTTATTGCTATGGTAGATACATCTTGCTCGATGGAAACAGAAAATTGCCAACCATTATATAATGCTATTGGACTTGGAATAAGAATAGCAGAATTATCTAAACTGGGAAAACGTGTTTTGACATTTAGCCATAACCCAGAATGGATTAATCTAGATAATGAAAAAACATTTTGTGATATGGTTACTAAAGTTAAAAAAGCAAGCTGGTCTGGAAATACAGATATATACAAAGCATTTAAGTTAATTTTAGATGTAATAGTAAATAATAAAATTCCAGCTAATGAAGTAGAAAATATGGTATTAGTAATTTTATCAGATATGCAAATAGATAATAATATCCAAAATAGAGATCAAAAAGTATTATTTGAAAACATTAAATATATGTATCATATTACTGGGTTACAAACTATTAATATTCCATACACCCCCCCACATTTAGTATTTTGGAATTTACGTTCAACATCAGGATTTCCTACATCATCGAATGATTTGAATAGTACGATGATGTCTGGATGCAGTCCTGTTATGTTGAATGCATTCTGTGAAAAAGGTATGGATTACTTAAAAAATATTACTCCAATTAAATTCTTGGAAGATATTTTAAGTAATGAACGTTATGATTGTTTAGAAAGAGAATATTTAAATCAAATATCATCAAAATCTATTTCATCACAATCATCTTGAATAGATGTTATATTTCCACTAAAGTCTTCAATAATATTTTCATCATTATCATCTTTATTAGTAAATAATACACTATCATCTTGTGGTTCTTCTGTTTCACTTACAGAAGCGAATATTTTCCAATTATTTGGAAGTTTCTTGAGTTGTTCTATATCGGACTGATTATACACTTCAAGAAGATCACATTTTTCTTTTTTATTACAATCAACTATTTCCCATTCACGTTTACCAATTAAAATCCAATTTCCCACATTTACACAATTATCTCTCTTTCCACGACCTCTAAATTTATTACGAATAATACATATTCGCTGAATACCATCAATACAAAGAACATCCATCATGGCATTTCCAAAATGTTTAGTAACAACTGCATAAATTTCACCTTCTTCAGTTGCAACCCGTAGTTTAGAAGAAACAGTTCCCACAAACTTTCGCCCTTGGCGTTTAGCTTTATTTCCACCAGTCTTATTTTTAACCATTGCGTTTATTTACAAAACATAAATATTATAATTATATTTCAATTTTTTATAAATTAAAATATAATTATATTATATAATGGGTAAAAATGCTTGGATGGATCATGTAAAAGAAGTGAGAAAAACACCTGAAGCTCAGAATTTATCATTAAAGGAAATTTTAAAACTTGCTAAAAAATCATACAAAAAAGTAAGTGATAATGTTAATGAAAAAGTAGTAAAAGCTGTCACTGCTAAGAAAGTAAGCAAATCTGTTAAAAGAGTATCAAAAACTTTATCTAAAAAAGTCAAAAAACCTTTAACAGGTAAAAAGAGAAGAAAGAGAAGAGGAAAGAGATCATACAGAAGAAGCCGTAGATCTTAAATAATATCCCTTATATCTATTTTGTTAATGTAAAGTTTCATTAATTCAAATAATTTTATATTATCTTCTAAATCATTTTTAGAATATAATGATTGTATATTAGCTATACCTTGCTGTACCGATGGCCTTTTCTCTGGATCATAATGCAAAGATAAAAGAGTATATTCATAAAACCTATTTAATAATTTGTTTTTAAAAAATTTATTATTAAAAATCAAGTCAAATATTTGTAAGTTTAATATTGAAATACTATATGAATCCCAAGTATACCACGATATTGATATTAAATACTTTATTAAATAACGAACATCTTGACCTATAAATTGACTATAAAATTCAATTGATTTTATTTTATAATTATAAATAAATTGCTTACTAAAAACTTTTTTAAATCTTTTATTAGAATAAGAAAATTCACTACAAACTTTAATTATATCATCTTCTGTAACACGAGAATCAAGTTTGTTAAATTTTACAAAATAGCATATTAAATGAATTTCTAATGCCCATGGGGTATATTCTGGATGATAACTATAAAAATAAGTTTTATAAGTTTTATCCGATAAATTATTTTTTAATATTGATATTCCAAAATCTATTATTATTGGATAAGAATTCTTTCTATTTAAAATAATATTTTCTGCTTTTAAATCAAAATGTATCAAAGAACTATCAATTAACTTTTTAATTGATGACAATAATTGTTTATTAATTTCTAATAAAAATAAAATGATTTTTGAATTATAGTCTTTAAATAAAGTATATAAAAATCCTTGTTTTTCTATATAAGGTATAAACATAATTTTGTAATCTTGCATTTCAGGTTTTATAATTTCACATTTATCTAAAATATCTGGTTCATTTAATTTTTTTATATTAACATCACAAGATTCTATAACTGGAGCAAAATGTAAATTAAAATTATTGATTTTTAAAATTATAGAACCAATATGTATCTCTCTATCAGTCCATTCAGCGTCTACTTGAAGTTTAGTTACTAATTTATCATTATCTAATGGCTTTCCATCACAAAATAATCCAGGATAATAAACACAGCCGTAACCACCTTGGCTTAATAACTTAACACTCATATATTAAACATACTTAAAAATATTACGGAAATTAATTTAATGCAATTATTATACATACTATCGGTCATCATACTCTCAAATGGACTATCTATTCCAAAATCACCAATAAAACAAACTAAACAGATTGCTACTATAGGACCTTCTTGTAATTCTTTAGAAAAATTATCAGAGTTACACCAAAATGGTGTAGATATATTTAGAATAAATTTATCACACGGCGATAAAGATTTGATGACCAAAACTATTGAAGATTTACATAAAATAAAAAAAACAAGTAATAAAAAATTAGAAATTATGATGGATCTTCAAGGACCTAAACATAGAATAGGAAATATGAAAACATCTATTCTTAAAGAAAATAATAAATTTATTTTAGATAAAATCGACAAAATTGGTAATGATAAAAGAGCATTTTTACCACATGATGAGATTTATTATCATATTGAAGAAAACGATACTATACTATTAGACGATGGTTTGATAGAATTAAAAGTTGATAAATGTATTGATTACTCTTGTATAGTAACAACTATTATTAAAGGTGGAGAACTTAAAAGCAAAAAAGGAGTAAACCTTCCTTATGTAGATATTAACTGGATTAAACCAACCAACAAAGATATTATTGATATAAGTTTTATTAATAATTTAGACATAGATTGGGTAGCAGTATCTTTTGTAGAAAGCCATAAAGATATAATAAATATATGGAGATTATTGAAGAATAAGGTAAAAATAATGGCCAAAATTGAAAGACCAAAAGCAGTTGATGATTTAGATAAAATTATAGAATATAGTGATGGTATAATGATAGCACGTGGTGATTTAGGTGTAGAAATGGGATTAGAAAAAGTACCTTTTATACAAAAATTAGCTATCAAAAAAACAAAAGCTAAAGATGCTAATTGTGAAGCAATCGTAGCTACTCAAATGCTCGAAAGCATGGTTAATAATAAAGTGCCAACCAGAGCAGAAGTATCGGATATAGCCAATGCAGTTATAGATGGTGCAACCGGTCTTATGCTTTCAGCTGAAACATCTGTAGGTAAATATCCATTAGAATGTGTAAAAATTCAACGTAAAGTTATAGAAGAAACCGAGCGTTTTTATGATGGAATACTAAATCTGTAATACATATTTTTGTATGCTTTCTTATATCTTTTATAATCATCGCTATCTTTATCAATATTATCAATATCATTAATAAATTCATTAAATCCTTTATCTGGTTTATAATCTTCTTTTTTAATATTTTCACTTATATGTTTATTCATCATAAC
>MDSZ01055527.1_pt1 | contig 11996 bp, 3 predicted proteins | sample 811201 | NCBI WGS metagenome assembly MDSZ01 (sample SAMN05326647, study PRJNA326480) | marine metagenome | isolation source: seawater | place: Indian Ocean: North | collected 2010
ATGTCATTCAAGTAAATTGTCCATACTAATTCTCTATTTGCTGATGCGATTGACGCATTCTCATAGTGCCAGTTATGATATCCACCCTGTGGTGGTGTTTTTTGTCCTTTCACAGTATATGATTGCAGTCTAACACTTAGCAATTGCTCATATGTCATACAATAGTGCTTGAGACAACATTTCAGATACTCATTGGCATGTGTTGTTATCTCAGTATCATAATCATTGAAGATCAACTGTTGATCATGTCTTCCTAACTTAGACCCAAACTGCTTCGATCCCTCTCCAATATCAACATGAAGTGAACCATTTATAATCGTCTCAAACCTATTGATGGCATGAGCACAGAATTGTTTTGGTACAAAGTTTCTCCAAATACCAATAAAGTCATCAAAATCTCCCACCATCTTGTCGATGGGAAATACATAATTTTCTTCATCCATAATTATCTTGCTTTGATCAAATATTTTGCTCTATGATATCTAGTGATGAGTGGAATGTTACTTTCAGGAGAAACAACAGCAGTAGTTGAAATAGGAGTCGAAGAACTCATTTCAAATGAACCTTCAGTGATAACAATACCAGAACCCAAGGAAGTTACAACATCATCAACATAATCAATGTCTTCAATGGTGCTTCCATCAGATGGGATGAATATCTTTTCAATGAACTCATCATAGAAGAATGTTATACCAGAAATACCATAATTGTCAACTGTATTTGAAGCATTGTCATCTTGACTTGCTGGTCTAGTCTGTCTAATAACCAACTCCATACTTGCTCCTCTAACATTAGAAGTTTCTGAGATAGCGATTTCTCTTTCTTCCCATCCATTCAATGTTTCGGAACTAGTGACAATAGCATCGAGAAGTGTAGTTGTTGTTCCACCAGTTTCTCTGTAGAAAACCATTAGGTCTTCATTTGGAGTTTCGCCACCATTATTATTATTTCCTTTTGCTACTGAGAATTTCAATTTATTGACATTTCTCATATCAAGAGGACCTAACACATATTCTCTCGATCCAGGACCACTGAATGGTAAGTATTTGGTAGATCTATTACCATATTTTGGTGGAGCACCATTGCCACCACCTGGCATTACAAATCCACCACTAGATCCACTACCAGGACCAGGACTTACTGGTTTAGTATAGTTATCTTTGACATTGCCATCAGCAGAAGATTCCTTCCAGATATTACTAGTAACTGCTGGTCCAGAAGGAACTCCACTAGTATCACACTCATAATATCTACCAGCTGGAGTGGTTGGTGAACCTTCTACATCTCCACCACCCTCAGTTCCTCTATATTGAACCCTTACGTAACCAGGACCGCCAGTGGATGGTCCACCTCCAGCTCCTTGAAGACCAGCTGATACTGAAACGTTTCTATCTTTGATGATTAGGAAAACATGAGCACCACCGCCACCAGCACCACCAACATTTCCTGCAATTTCTACAGTTTCATCAACTTTGATTTCTACATATCCATTGCCACCATTGCTTCCAGGCGAACCACCGTTACCAGCACTACCAATAGTAGCACTTCCAACATATGTAGTTCTCCAAGCAGAATCGCCTTGTCTACCACCAGTACCACCGCCATTACCATTGTGTCCGACACCTGCCTGACCACCAACACCGCCCTGAGCAGATCCTGCAGGTCCAGCAGATGCTCCACCTCCACCACCGCCACCTGCGGTACAACCACCCTGTGTTCCTCTCGCGCCGTCAGCAACTCCCAAAGCATTAGAAACTTGCTGGAGACCAACACTAGCACTCTGCCAACTGCCGCCAGCATAACAACCATCAGTAGTTCCACCACCGTTGAAACCACCACCTGATCCGCCGCCGCCTCCACCGCCGCCAGCTCCAAACATTGCGTTACCATTAGGAGCATAAACAAGCGTGACACCACCACCAGCACCTGCTGTAGCACCATTGCCCCATGCTCCAACAGCACCATCACCACCTTTAGCTCCAGCGCCGCCGCCTCCAAGAGAGTCGCCAGCTTCCCTTCCAGTACCGTTTACATAACCATCAATGTTGTTGAATCCAGAAGATCCACCAAGACCCAATACCCAAGAGAAGGAAGACTGATTGATAGTAGCAGTAACAAGAGCACCAGGACCGCCAGAACCTCCAGTAGCACCAGATCCTTGGCATCCAGAGTTAGCGTTACCATTACCGCCACCGCCGCCACCGCCAGCAGCTCTTACTTGAATGGTTCTACTGACCACATTACCACCTGCACCAGGAGCACTATAACTTCCACTAGAAGTATATGTTGTCCAACTACCTGAATTAGTTTGCTGGAAACTTTCAAATGTTCCATCACCACCAGGACCATACAAACTAGCACCACCTGTGGTTGATCCAGGTCCCTGAGCACCACCAGATCCACCACTGTTGCCAGGATCCTGAGTAACAATTTCTACAATTTCATTATAAGGTGCAGCTAACAGTGCAGCAGGAATGTTTACAGTTCCTCCCTGTCCACCTGAACCACCAGAGTTTCCGTCTTGTCCACCCCCACCACCATTAGCGTAAACAGTAAATGATTGACCATCAATTTCAAATGTACAATATGCATAACCACCATCAGTTCCATCAGATGTGCTATTAGCACCTCCACCACCAGTACCATAAAGATCAACTTCAATCTTAGTAACTGTTCCAGCAGATGCTGCTACTGGAGTCATATTGAAAGTTCCATTACTATTGAGTTGTTCCTCTTGGAATAGAATACCAGTTCCAGGAACAGTAACAGTCTGTACTTTTTTACCAATAACAGTTGCGTTATCAACGACATATAATCTTGGATCTGGGTAGACTAATTGTTCTTCAAATCTACCAAGTGCTAATCTTGCAATACCACCCGAACCTGCAGTACCACCAGGATTGCTATCAGTTTGGTATACAAATGTATCATTTCCCTGAACTTCAATGATTTCATAATCACCATTGAATCCAGCTGGATTGACTCCACCAATGGTTATATACTGTCCAACATCAAAACTGTGCGATTCTGAAAGTAGAACTTCAACAGTATTGTTGCCAGGATCATATGTTAGTGTACTAATTTGAAAAATTGGAGATCCAGTAATTGGATACACTCCAGGTAAATTTACTGCAGGTTGACTAATACCACCACGCAATCCAATACCTTGGATACCAATCATATCGTTAGCATTCAAGTTTCCTGCAGGAACACCAGAACCTTGTTCAGATCCAGCTTGAAGATCTTGTTCCAATACGATTACTTGATCTGGTTGATCTTGTAATGCTGCAGGAATGTCAATAACAAATTCTTTCCACTGTGAGTGAATAGCATCATAAAGATCAAATCCCTCTGAATTACCTACAGAGTTTTCATTGATAAAATCTTTTACAGATGGGAAAAGACGGAGACTTTCACCGTTACTAAATCTACAATATAATCCTTCACCTTCATTATTAGGACGTTCTCCACCATTGTTATCATTACCAGCAATGGCATACACATATAATTGAGTGTAACCAGTAAAGTCTAGTTTATATTCAACTCTTCTAGATCTTTTTAGTTCATCTGGATTACTGAAACCAGTTGCACTAGCACCATATCCAAAAGCAAGATAAACATTACCTTGCGCGATAGATGGTTTGACAAATCCCTCCCACTCACCAGTTCCAGGACCGTGTGGTTCTAGTGAAACATCATCATATCCAATTCTACCATCTCCTAGTGGATGCAAGTATGAAAGTAATTCTGGATCAGAAACGTCCCAAAAAATATCAGCAGGAGTAGTGGGATCATATCCACCAATACCAGAGGTATTGCCATATGTTGCTGCACTAGGATCGTTCAGTGGTTCTTTTGTAAGACCATGGGAGTGAGATAATGGCAATCCACCACTGCCAACAGGAGCGAATGCAGTAATATTTGCTCTACTAGTAGAATACATTGCCGCAAACTCGTCAACTGGAGTAGCAGCAAATTCTGAGTTAGTTAGTTCATCTGCTTCACTTCCCAAGAGATTGTGAAAGTGTTCTGGTGGTCTATTGAAGAAGTGAGGATCTGTTGGACCAACTCTATATTCAACTGAACCAGTCAAAAATGTAAATATGTCTGCAGTAATATTTTTATATCCTCTGGTTTTGACATCACCAACGCTAAAGAATAAACCACCATCAAGTAGTGTTTGCTTTTCAATAAACCATCTACCACCAACTTGTCCTACATTATTGATTAGAGCATTCTCAACTGTTGGACTTCCGTCACCATCAACTCCACCAAGACCAACAATTACTCTATCTCTATAATCTGGCAATTTGAACGTTCCTACATGATAAGGAGCATCCCTCATAACAAATGACTTGGATATAATTGCATTTGGATGAGTACCATTAGCCACAACTGTAGAAGTTTGTGGAAGAGTTCCAACATCTACATTTTCTGGGAATACAATTTCATAAGCAAACTCACCATTTGGCGTATTACTACTTGTATCTTCAGTTGGTACTACTGTACCATAAATGGTATCATATGCAAAAATACTTGAAGGTAAGGACCCCAATCCAGGTCCAGCTGGAGTATCTCCAGTATCATCAGCAAATCTAAAAATTACACCATATGGATATGGTCTTTTGTCATTAGCTTCAACATCATCATCTTTATAGAAGTTGATGAACATCTTACCGTTGATCCAATATGTTCTTCGGATCGAACCAGGAGTTCCATTCGTACTAATTTCTACTCTAGGAGCACCACCATAGGTATTTTTGATGGCAGAATATAGATGTGGATAATCTCTAATCTTTAATTCAGTTCCATCACAATACAAGTATCCTTGATAACCATGTTCTGGGGATTGACCACCAGATCCTGCTCCGTTTCTATCTTCTGGGGCAGAAAAACTATCAACAGCCACAGGAAAAATAGCACCCACAGGAGTGTAAGAGTTACGGTGCTCCTGTAGATAATTTGAGAATCTATTTCTGTATGAAACTGCCATTGGTTTAGTATTTGATCAGGAATTCTTGAACGAGATATGGTTGAATAAATTGATCTGCTTTATTCTCTTCATTGACTCTAATATTGATTGTTGACAATAAATCTGCTGAAGGAATAAAGGTTGGTAATGTATTTACCACATAAGTTTGTGGTTGAGCGTCAAAGTTCAAAAAGTGTCTATGTCTAGCATTGTCACCAAAAGGCTCGGTTTCCATTGTATTATTACTAACACCAGAATAAGTATCTGGATCATCACTTTGCTTGAAAGAATCAAATGGAAGGTTGGGGTCACTATAGTTAGGATTCAATTCAATAGATGGTTCAAACGAACCACTACTTCCTCTAGCAGGCATAGCACCTAGTCCAAAGACACCGTTACAACCATTTCCTTCGCAGTATGTAAATACTGTACCTTCATAGTCAATAGTTCCACATTTTTCTTCTTGCTGAGATCCTTTATTTCCTCCACTACAGTTACTCTGTCCACTCCAAATAGGATACTTACACTCTCCATAATTATTGATGAAGTCGCTTTTCACAAAATTAGAAGCGTCTGTTTTGATAGCATCTAAGTCTGGAATTAGACATTCAAATGCTGCCAAGAATGTACAACCTGTTAGACATCCACCATGAACAGTTCTAGTACAAGTAAATCCAAAGAACTCAGAATCGCCATCGGGAATATCAACGTCCTTCAATTCTTCTCTGGTTGCTGCCATCAAGCATAATTCTTGATATGTATTATAATACCAAGGAACAACACAAATAGTAGATTTGTGTGTATAAAAGTTTCTACCAATTGGTCCAAATTCATTATTAGTAGAAGATCTTACTCTAGTTCTATTACCATCATGGAAGTGTCCATGTGGCATAAAAGCATTTTCTAATACTTCAGTATATTCAGTATAGTTACCAAAAGACCTTACAAACCTTGGTTCTCCTGTTACAGGAATCTGCTGAGAGGGTAGATAAAAATCTCCTTGATATAAAATCTCATACTGTGTTCCAATATTACTCTCTACAGATAATCCAACACCTGATTTAGTAATCTCTCTGTCACTATCATCTAAGATACGAAGATCAACATCATCACCTAGGTTAGCACCACTAGATGCTCTCATTTTCTTAGACCCAAAATCAGGTAACTGAAATTGATTTGGTAATAATGTGATGTTTGGTTTTTTATAACGTGACTGATCTCCAACACCTAGAATTTCTGCTAGAGCAGGAAAAATATCAGCAGCAAAAATTGATCCATCACACCTTAGATATCCTGCTGGCAGAACATCCCTGGTATTTGTATTATCTGGATCATTAGACGTAAGTTGTGATGACCAATGAATAATAGATCCAGTTAACGTACCAATCTTCGATTTTTCTCTGTTATAAAATACTGCCATTTAGTATACCCTCATTATAATCAGAGTAGTAAGAGAAGGTGTGTTTGGGTTGATTTGAACGCTTAACGCCTTATCAACACTGACAGGAGCGATGGTTCCTGTCGTCATATTATTTATGAGGATAGTACCAGGAATCCTCATTTGTCCCTTCTCCATGGAGATGTCAACAGTAAAATGATTATGGGAAGCCAGTGATACTGAATTCCAATTATCATTGTTATGGTTTAGAGTAACACCATATGTTGATGTTGTTCTAGCGGCAGATACATTACTACTGGGATAAAAGTTCTTTTTGCCACTATATGTTCCTGGTGGTGGAAATTTACCAGTTAATGCTGCGTCCTGAACATTGATAACACAGGAATAATCATCTTCAAACTCTTCCTGATAACCATAATTAGGAACTGTTCTAGACTGATTGATTCTAGCTGCTGGTAGAGCAGTAGAAGCAGTAGGAATATCTCTAAACTGGTTCAAAGAAAGCAAACTTTGGTTTGCAGGATCCAACCACGTAATTTGTGCAATACCAGGATCAAATCTATCAGCAACATCTTCATTTCCATATCCAGCAGAAGATCCAGTAGTCCATCTACCACCAGAAACATCAGCGGGTTCAAATGTTCCAGGTCCAAAAGGAGCAACAAATCTACCCGATGGAGTAGCAGATGTATATTGAGTATTCTCTGGTTGTGGGTGAGTGTGACCAGGAGTGTGATCTAGACCTAGTTTTCTAGGAATAGTTCTAAAAGTAGAGAAATATGCAGGATCTTCTAGCGCAACTCCAGTAATTTTACCCGACAAATTTGAATCAGATTCAACAGAAAAATTTACATCAATATAAGAAGTAACTAAGTTCAGTGGAGCAGCATCATTACCATTCTCCGTAATATATTGACCAACAACAACAGCATCTGATGGTGCTAAACGAGAACCTTCCAAGTCAACTAAAGCACAGTTGTTTAGATTAGGTAAGGTAAACGTATCATTTTCATCATAGTTAGGATAATCATTTTGAATACCAACCTGTGGTCCTCCAGTTTCTTGGAATGGACCATACATGTTTCCAATTAGTTGTGCTAACAAGGGATAATCTCTTGCTAGTAGTGTTTGTCCTCTACAAACCAAATATCCCTCTGGGATTGCTTCTTCCAACAAAGCAGAGCTGCTAGAAGAACCCGACCAGGGCGTGATTGTCCCGATTGGGACTGCCCTGGTTGCTTTGATTCTATTATAACTTGCCATTTATCAGACCTCCATTAGCCACCAACCTTGTACGGCGGTAGGAATGCCAACTTGACCATTGTTATCGGTTCCTCCTAGGTATACGAGTGTAAACGCTGCATTTGGTGTTTGTACAACCAATTCGCCAGATGGATAAGGAGTAATTCTATCTCCAAGCAGTGTGCCTGTAGAGTCTCCTTGAATCTTAGTTCCAGAGAGTTCTGAAGTTCTAAGAACAAGCGAAGTGTTGTAACTTAGATTACCACCAACATCTACAACTCTTACAGAATCTCCAGTTTGGGGAGAAGTTGGTAGTGTAAGAATTAATGTAGAAGATGCTGTAGTATTTACCATATAAACAATGTTGGGTGATAGGATCAAATCTTCTTCAGGTGAAGCAGATGAAATATATCTGGTGTGTCTACCACCACTGCTCGAATAGAAATTAGTATAACCAAACGAATCAATTGAACTATCTTTCTTGACCGAGAATTCTTCGGATCCATTTGGTCCTAGATTCTGAATAGAAAGTTGCTTGACACTAGCATTAGGAGTTACTGCTGCTTCGCCAGTAACTGTAAGTGTTGTTCTTGCTGATACATTACCTAGGTTATCAACCTTGAATGTAGGAATGTTGACATCAGGGTTAGTGATAACGTTTTCTGGATCTTGACCACTGAATAAGAAGAAGTCACCACGAGCAACAACACCAGCATCCCAAACAAGCAGACCTTGGTGATCAGCATGACCATCATCATTGACGAATCCAAAGAGTCTAGTCTGATTTACAGAGTCATAGATCTCGAAGTTTCCGCCAATCATGTTGAGGTCATTGGAAAGATTCAGAGTACCAGTTCTATATTCAATAGCACCATCGGTTCTCTGCTCGTTCATAACTGCTTTATGAACAACACCCTGCATTCTGCCTGGGACATAACCCCAAGCAACTGCTCTGTGCTGATCATCAGTAACAGCTACCCAACCAATATAATCTTGTTTTTGCTGAACAACATATCCTTTGTCAAGGATAACGGAATTGTATTGAGACTGAGCACCAGAAACAGTTCTAGTTCTTCTCTCAACATCAATAATTCTTGCAAATTCTCTATGCTGAATAAGTCTTCTAACGACATTTCCAGCATTGTATACGCTATCATTAGGATCGTTGAATGGTTCGTTTGTAGTAATTCCATCATCAGGTGCTTCAATGACAATTGTGTTGACATTAGAAGCTTCAATAATATCAAAGATCTTACCAACAATAAAGGTTCCTTTTCCTGTAGCGGCAGTATTAGGATCACCAACAAATACGATATCACCAACAGCAAACTTACCAGATCCAACACCTAGTGAAGCAACAGGAATCTGGACTCTGTTATTAGATCCAGCAACAGACTGACTACCATCAATGACAGTATTAGGACCACCCTCAGCAGCAATTTGAGGATCATACCAATATCCGTAAGCATACTTGATAGTACCGTTGTCAAACGCTGATTCAAACTGAGTATCAGTGGTGATTCCACTTACTGTGCCTCTTTCAGCGAATTCGAGTTCTACCCGACCGAATTGAGATCCAATTTGCGTCGTTCCAGAGCAAGTATCAACTTCAAACGTAGTAACGTCATTACCATTAGTTAGAGTTAGTTTCTCATTTCTATTAGCAACAAATGCTACAGTAGCGGTAGAAGAACCAGCAATAATATTACTGCAGTAGATTTTATTATTAACACTGTCAACAGCTTCAACGAATGTATCAGGGAGAATTTCTAGCGAAGCTTCGTTAGTAGTAATCCTGAGAACGTCTCCAGGAAGAATGTCAGCGATAGTATCATCAGTGCTAGTAACACTTACATTAGTTAGAACCTTAGATCCAGAAATACCAGTTGCATTGAAAGCAGTCTGCTTGATTGTTCCACAACCACCAGCAAGTTTCAGTGTATTGTTGATTGTAACGTTACCGCCAATCGTGGTTTCTCCAGTTACGGAGTTGACTACAAATACATCACCTGCAGTGTCATCACAATCTTCACCATTGTTGATTCTAAACTTCTGAACTTCTTCAGCAAGTGGAGTATCAACTTTTACGTATTCAAACGTTCCAGTGTTATCATCTCTACTTGCGATAACATAATCATTGGTAGTTAGATTACCACCAAATTCAGCAAGATAGAAGTTAGAAACGTTTCCAGAAGCACTAGCAGCACCAACACCTTGCTCAAGCCACGTAGCATCAAACTGTACATTGACCTTGAAGATTGGTGTAGTATCAGGGTGATTAGTTAGAATTGCACCAAATGGACCAAATGGTTGACGCTTGACTCTCAAGTAATAAGGACCAACATTGGCTCTCATCACCTCAACAATCTGTAAGAATTCTGGATGTCCAGATCCACTTACGGCACTATTGACAATGATATAATCATTTGTTGATAGATATGGATCACCATTAGAAAGAGTTGGTTTGTTCTTGATTGGTAGATAGTATTCATCACCAGATAGAGCAGCAAGTTCTTGAGGTTCAACAGTTGGTGTACCACCAATGTTAGTAACTTCTTGCTGATATGCAGTGCCACCCCACTGACCAGAACCAGCGGTATCAACTTGGTTGTATCCATCTTCTGTAGGATCAAGAACTAGAACGTTGAGGATATCAATGTTCTTAGTGAATGAACCATCTGGTTCTACGCCATCACCATGTCCTTGGAATCCTGTTCCAAGTTGTCCACGTAGACCTTCAAATGCAAAGGAAGCAAGACCACCACAGAGTAGGATGTTACCATCAAACTTAGCAGAAGCAACAACGTGTAGTGAGTTGTTGATTGTGGTTGTACCACCCTGACCAGCAATATTGACTTCGGAAGCATTTAGACCGAAGTTGATAGTAGAAGGTCCACCAGAGTTGGAGAAGAAGTTGACGAAAGATGCTTGTGATCTTAGGTTTGCTGTGCCACCTTGGCGACGGAATCCTAACCACTGGTCACCATCTACTCTGAAGGACTGAGCATGTACTCTTACATAAGAGAGGTCTTCGTTAGTGTTGCCGAACGCACCACCAATTGAAACCTTACTGATACCAGTTCCAGGAGTTGTGACAGAACCATTAGCATTGACAGTAGCACTATCAGGAGTATTACCGATATAGATGTTGCTGTGTGCTGAAGCGTTACCAACATAGAAGAACTGATCACCAGGAACGTTGTTGCCAACGTTGATTGTATTGGTAGATGAATTATTACCAATATTGATTGTCTGAGCGTTGGTAGTTACATCAGCAAATCTTACTGTTTCAGCACCGTTAGCGATGTTCGCTGTATTTGCGCTGTTAGCAAAGTTGAGTGTTCCAGTGAAGGTAGACTCATCAACAATACCAAATGTACCAGTTGTGATGTCAGTTCTGATTTCGCCAATAGTTCCATCACCATTGACTTCGATGTCACGCTCAAAGCGAGCATCTTCAGTGAATCTAGAATCACCACGAACAACTAGTGCTCTATCAAGTTCAGCATCAGTTACATTGATACCAACCTTATTCTCATTGTTGCCTCTACCAGACTCAGTAATTGCTCCAGTCTCAGTAGAAACACGTAGAGCAGCACGTACAGAATCAATATTGTTGCTGTTTGGATCTACTTCATCTTCCCAACCAACGACAAGTGCATCAGAAATTCTATTTCTCTCACGATCATTATAGTTATCTTCAGTCAACCAATCAGTCATCGAGCGACCACTGATGTATGCATTACCAACAACGTCAAGGTTTGCACGAGGATCAGTATTGAGAGCTTCAACAAATCCGTTTAGATATGCCTCATGATTTGCTCTTGCAATGGTGTTGATACCGAGTCTGAAATCACCATATGATTCAGTTTCAGTTCTCAGTGCTTCACCACCGATAACCATTGTCTCCTTCCAGTTAGAATTGGAGGAAGAAACTTTAGCGTTTGGTGATGGGTTGCTTTGATCATTGATGAAGTCAGTCCAGTTAGTACCGCCAAATGCGGGGATTGGACTACCAGTTCTGGTTGTAATCAAGAAGTAAACAACATTACTTGCTGGATCGAAAGGATAATCGGTAGTTGAAAGTACCTTCCAAGTTCCATTGAGAGCACTGCTATAATTGATGTTCTCTAGTTTGATCTCAGAGGTTGACTTGATTCCAAGAGAAGATACGGAAACAGCATCAGAGTTAGCATCGATAAAGGTGAAAATACCAATGTTAGTATTTTGATCAACTCTAACCTCAAAGGAAGCAATCTTTCTTGCTGGATCTGTAGGATCAGAAGGAATCTGATTGAAGATATTAGCAAAGACCCAACCAAGCGAACCATTTTTATTGATTGATCCACCCTTGAGTAGAATATCTCCAGTATCAGGTAGAAC
>MDSZ01145848.1_pt1 | contig 11996 bp, 11 predicted proteins | sample 811201 | NCBI WGS metagenome assembly MDSZ01 (sample SAMN05326647, study PRJNA326480) | marine metagenome | isolation source: seawater | place: Indian Ocean: North | collected 2010
GTTAAGCAATCTATAAATATAGTTAGTCAGTTAAATTGTAAAAAAATTTATATATCATGTGATGGGCCCAAAAATAATGATTTTGATAAAAAAAAATGTAATGAGGTTAAAAATATAATAAAAGCTACAAATTTTTTGTCTGAAGTAGAGTTTAACTTTAGAGAAAAAAATTCTGGATGTAAAATTGCTATTTCAAATTCAATAAATTGGTTTTTTGAAAATGAAGAAGAAGGTGTTATTTTAGAAGACGATATAATTCCTTCAAAAAGCTTTTTTGAATTTTGCCAATATTCTCTTAATAAATACAGAAATCACAGTAATATAATGATGGTTTCAGGAACAAATTATCTTGGTAATAATGTAAGATCTAATAAATATTTTTATTCTGAGCATTTCATAATCTGGGGTTGGGCCACATGGAGAAGAGCATGGCATCATTACGACGTGGATATGAAAGATTGGAAAAATCAAGATGTTGTTTTAAAAATAAAAAAAAGATTTGATGCTAAAACTTTTAATTTTTTACAAAATAGATTTAATCAACTTTTTTTAGATTATAAAGATACCTGGGATATTCAATGGTATTTTGCTTGTATTAATAATAATGGTTTAAGTGTTGTACCTGAAGCAAATTTAGTAAAAAATATAGGAATTCATGGGACACATTCTAATAGTTACTATGATACTTTGTTTCTAGATTATGGAGAATTTAATGCTAATGAAATTGAAATCCCAAAATCTATAGAAATAAATAAAATTTATGACTTAAGGATTCATAAAAAATATCATTTTAAAAATAAATTTATTCAATTCATCAAATCAAGAATTCAAAAAATATTAAAATAATGCGTCTATGACCATTTTTTAAGAATCGTATCTCGATTGGTAAATTTTCTTGAACATTTTACATTAATTTTATTTTTATAATTAGCAACATAAGCTGCCCACCAATAATATGTGCTATTTGAAATTATAAAATTTTTGAAACTAGACATCAATATAAGATTTTCTAAATCGTTACCAAAATATGATTTATTATTATTAATAGTTTTAAATTTAATTTTAATATGTTTTTTTATAAAATTATTATTTGCTGTAGTAAAAACAAAACAATTTTTGAATTTTTTTTTTAAATTTTTGATATTTTTATTATAGAAAGAAAAATTTTCCAAGCCGCCAAATTTATCTCTTATTTTTTTGGGGGCCTCTTCAAACATTCTTACACCAATCATTAATGAGTCTTTATTTATTTGTTTTTTTATATTTAATAAATTTATATTTTTAATTTTATTTTGCATAATCTTTCTTAATATAAAATTTTTATTTTTAATGAAATATTTTTCACTTTGAAAAAATCCAATTAAATATATTTTTTTTGATTTGTAAAATAAGTTATCAAAATTTTTAATATATTTTTTTTCTTTTGTTTCATCTAGAATTGTTAAATGGAAAATTTTAGTTATAAGTTTTTTGTTAAAAAAAATTTTTTTTAGATAACGAAAAAGTAGAAGAATTAGAACTTCAATTTTTTTTGCTTTTTTAATATTAAAGTTCTGAGGTAAACATAACTTTCTTTTAAAATTTTTATCAAATATAAAACCCGAAATGTCATCAACAATTAACTCAGCATCTATAGTTTTGGCTAGACTTAATGCACATGCATATTGAAATAGCTGGTTACCGAGTCCTCCAAAAAGTGTTATATAAATTTTTCTTTTCATTATAATTTTATTTGATTATATACTTGTATAATTTTTTTTTAATTAATGCGTAAAATAGCACTTATCACAGGTATAACAGGTCAAGATGGTTCATATCTAGCAGAATTTTTAATAAATAAAAAATATATTGTTCACGGCATAAAGAGAAGATCTTCTACCGTCAATAATTACAGAATTGACCATCTGTATCAAAAATATTATTTAGATATGAAATCTCCGCGTTTTTATTTGCATTATGGAGATGTTACAGATAGTTTGAATTTAACTAATGTCATCTCAAAAGTGGGTCCTGATGAAATATATAATTTAGCAGCCCAAAGTCACGTTAAAGTAAGTTTTGAAACTCCAGAATATACCGCCAATGCAGATGCTATAGGTGTTTTGAGGCTACTAGAAATTATAAAAAATCAAAAAAAAAAAAATTAAATTTTATCAAGCATCTACATCTGAAATGTTTGGAAACAGCAAGCCACCACAAAATGAAAAAACTTATTTTTCACCCAAAAGTCCTTATGGTGCGGCAAAGCTTTATGGACACTGGATTACCAAAATTTATAGAGAGTCATATAATCTTTTTGCATGTAGTGGAATACTATTTAATCATGAAAGTCCATTAAGAGGAGAAACTTTTGTAACAAAAAAGATTTCAATGTTTGTCGGAAGTTATTTTGAAAATAAAAATAGAATATTAGTACTAGGTAATTTGGATGCAATGAGAGACTGGGGGCATTCTAAGGATTATGTAGAGTCTATGTGGAAAATATTGCAAAAAAATAAACCTGATGATTATGTTATATCTACAGGAAAAAGTTATTCTGTGAGAAAATTTGCCGAAGAAGCATTTAAGAATATTGGAATAAAAATTAAATGGGTCGGCAAAGGTTTAAATGAGAGAGGAATTGATAAGAAAAATAATAAAGTATTAATTAAAGTCGATAAAAAATATTTTAGACCAAATGAAGTCAATCATTTAGAAGGAGATTCTAGAAAAGCAAAAAAATATTTAAATTGGAAACCCAAAACTTCATTTAAGAAACTAGTAAAAGAAATGATTCAATATGAAATCAGATTATCAAAATAAAAAAAATGAGAGTATTTTACTTCTTGGACATAATGGATTAATTGGTTCTGCAATTTTAAAAAAATTATATCAACGAAAATTTAAAAAAATAATTACAGTTGATAAAAAAAATTTAAATTTATTAAATTATGCTAAACTTGAGACTTTTTTTAAAAAAAAAAAACCAAAAAAAATTATTATTGCAGCAGCGAGGGTAGGTGGAATTCATGCAAATAATATATATCCTTTTAATTTTATTTATGAAAACTTAGTTTTACAAAATAATATTATAAGCTTAGGAATCAAATACAAATGTAAAAAGTTAATTTTCTTAGGATCAAGTTGCATATATCCTAAAAATTGGAAAAAACCATTCAGTGAAAAAGATCTAGCTTTTTCTGATCTTGAAAAAACAAATGAATATTATGCAATAGCTAAAATTTCTGGTTTAAAAATGTGTGAGGCTTATAACAATCAATTTAACAATAAGTTTCCTAAACTAATTACTGTGATACCACCAAACTTATTTGGCGAAAATGACAATTATGACAAAGATAATAGCCATGTATTAGCGGCATTATTAAGAAAATTTTATATAGCAAAAAAAAAGGGTTTAAAAAGCGTTAAGGTTTGGGGTACTGGTAATCCAAGAAGAGAGTTTTTATATTCAGATGATGCTGCTAATATTATTATAGATATATTGGGTATTGATGAAAAAAGAATACTCAAATTCACAAAAGGAAAATTCTCACATATAAATATTGGTACTGGCGTTGATTATAGTATAGATACAATCGCTAAAATTATTAAAAAGATATCAGGTTTTAAAGGTAAAATATTGTATGATAAATCTTATCCAGATGGTGTGAAAAGAAAATTATTAGACGTAAGTTTATTAAAAAAAATTAGTCCAAATTCTATTACTAAAAGAGTTATCAAAAGAAAAAACTTTGAATTAAATATAAAAAAAATTTACAACAAGTTGAATGATAAAGAATTCGAAAAATTTAAAAAAAACACTACATTTAGTCTACCCATTTGATTTAGATAATAAAATAAATCCATGGTCAATTGGTAATAATATTAATTATTCTTTAGCAGATAAGTATAGAATAAAAAATTATAATTGGATGTCGTTTGGGAAAATAAATCCTAAAGAAGGTGATATTTTATTAGGTCATGCGCATTCAAACCCTATGACAATCTTCAGGAGGTCTTTAAAAAATAGCAAGTGGGCAAAAAAAATTTTAATACAACCTTATAACGAAGATAGTCTTCAAATGAGCCATTTATACGATGTGGTCCCAGAATGTGATTTTTTTTTAGCGATTTGTGGAAAATTTTGGTTTGAAAGATTAGCAAAAAGTAAATTCAAATCCTGGAAAAAAAAAATGATACAAATTGATTTGGGTATAGATAAAAAAACATATCCTTTTATCAAGCAAAAATTTAATAAAATTAATAAAAGAAAAATTATATATATAGGTAATGATTACTCGTATAATAATTTTGCAAAAAATTTAAACTATTTAAAAAAAATAATAGATAGCAGTGGAAAAAATATTTTCGGTTCAGCAGGAAATAAGCAAATATCCACCGAAGAGCATTATGGTTGGTTAAATTTTAAAGATAAAAAAATTTTAAAAATAATAAAAAAATACGATTTTTTAATTCAAGTAAGTAAAAATGATGCCAACCCTTCTACTATTTTAGAGTCAATGTCTTGGGGATTAATACCCTTAATTACAAAGGGTTGTGGGTATAAAGAAATAAATAAAAAACTAATTATACCTCAAAATAATCATAAATTAGTCTGTAAGAAAATATCTTATTTGCAAAAAAAAAATAACAAATTCTTAAAAAAAATACAAAAAGAGAATCTAAATTTATTGAAGAAAAAATTTAACTGGAAAAATTTCCAAAAAAAAATTAGATCTATAGTTTTAAAAAAAAAAATTAAAAGAAATAAGATAATATACACAAAAAAAGAGATCCATTTTTTTGATACAAATACAAAAGCTTCTCCAAACTATTATTTAAACTTAGATATATTTCTTTCGGTAATAAAGGCGAATATAAAAAATTTTTTTAGTCTAAATTAAATTTTTTATAGTAAGATTTAATTTGGGTTTTAGCTTGACTAGTTTTTTTTAATACAAAATTTTCAATTACTAAAATATCTAAATTTGTACCCATAAAACATCGGTATGCATCTTCAGGTGTATTTACAATTGGTTCTCCCCTCACATTAAAAGATGTATTTAATAAAACTGAACAACCTGTAATATCTTTAAATTTTTTTATCAATTTGTAGTAAATTTCGTTAGTTTCTTTATGCACAGTCTGAATTCTGGCTGAATAATCAACATGAGTTACTGCAGGAATAGTAGATCTAATTTGATTTAATTTTTCAATCCCAAAAAGATCATGATTTATATTTTTACTCATTCGAATTTCATTTTTTACTGTAGAGACAATTTGCATGTAAGGACTAAAGACATTTAAATCAAAATATTTATTTAAATCATCGGATAAAACACTTGGCGCAAAAGGTCTAAAACTTTCTCTAAATTTTATTTTTAAATTAAGTTGCTTTTGCATTTCTTTATTTCTTGGGTCAGCTAAAATAGATCTGGATCCAAGTGCTCTAGGACCAAATTCCATTTTGCCTTGAAACCACCCAATTGATTTTCCCTTAGAAATTTCGTGTGTAACTAACTCAAGCATTTCACTTTCAGAAAATTCCTCATAATTTGCTTGAATTTTATTTAAAGAGTCTTTTATATCATTACTTGTATAGCTTGGTCCAAGAAATGAGCCTTTCATCCCGTCTATTCTATCCGAATATTCTCTAGAGTTATTTAAGTGCATATGCCAAAAAGCTAGTGCAGCACCCAGGGCACCCCCTGCGTCGCCCGCGGCAGGTTGTATCCAAATATCTTTAAAAATTTTTGAATCTAACAGTTTTCCATTTGCAACACAATTCAGGCAAACACCTCCGGCTAAACATAATTTTTCAATATGGTATTTTTCCTTAAAGTGTTTCGCAATTTTAATAATTATCTCCTCTATCACTTGTTGAATCGATGAAGCTATATCCATATGAAACTGAGTAAGCTTTTCTTTTTCTGGCAACCTCCTCTTTTGATTAAATAATTTTTCGAATTTATTATTAATCATTGTAGTGCCTTTTATAAAATTAAAATAATTCATATTTAATTTAAAAGAACCATCATTCTTAATACTAATCAGGTTAGATAAAATTTTATCTTTAAATTTAGGTTTTCCGTAAGGAGCTAGACCCATCATTTTATATTCACCACTATTTACTTTAAATCCAAGATAATAAGTAAAAGATGAATATAATAAACCTAAAGAATGTGGAAAATTTATTTGTTCTTTAATCTCAATTTTATTTTTGTTACCAATAGCAATAGAAGTTGTGGTCCATTCTCCAACAGCATCCAAGGTTAATATTAAAGACTTCTCAAATGAAGAAGGATAAAATGCACTAGCAGCATGGCTTAAATGATGTTCGCTAAAATAGATTTTATTTTTTTTTATATTTTTTGAAATATTTTTTAAACAATTAAAAATTATCTCTTTTTGAAATATTTTTTCTTTAGTCCAGAGAGGAAATCCTTTCAAAAAGGATTTAAAACCATATGGAGCGATAGAAAAAAAAGTTTCTAATATTCTTTCAAATTTAAGAAAGGGTTTTTCATAAAATACAAAATAATCGATATCTTCCAATTTAATATTATTTGATTTAAGAATGAAATTAATTGAATTTTCAGGAAAAGAATTATCATGTTTAATTCTAGTAAACCTTTCCTCTTGAACTGCAGATATTATCTCTCCATCTTTTATAAATGCTGCAGCACTGTCATGATAAAAACAAGAAATACCAATTATATTAGTCAATTTAAAACAGTGTGTATATGAATGGACTAATTAGGCTTCCCTGAGATAAAAACAACAATAATCCTAACAAAAAAAATAAAGTCATTACAGGTATCATCCAAAATTTTCGTTTTGAGATTAAAAATTTAATTAATTCTATAAAAGTTGACATTAGAACTGATCCTTCATGTTTGTGTTACCATCATAATTTTTCCAATAAGTATCTTTTTTTTTGTTTTTAAGATCTAAATGATCTCTATTAATGATCTTCATAAAAATAGCTATTGGCGTTATAATAAAAAAAAATATTAATCCAAGTATTAAAGGTGAAAATAATTTGCTTAGTAAGATCCCAAATTTATACCAGGCAAAATTTAATTTATTTAATATAGAAGGTTTTATGAATGATATTAATGCTAACGATATACTTGTTAATATTAAATATAATAAATTTTGACTTTTAAAATATAGAAAATAAAAATATACAATTAAAAATATTGCACTAAAAAATAAACCAAATTTTTTATCACTTGGTAATTTAATTTTATTGTTCATTAATTATACTTTCTACACATTTTCTTAAAAATTTATAACCAAATTTATTAGCGTGGGAGTCATTATTATGAAAACCTCTAAAAGGTATATTACAATAAATATAATTTTTAATCATATTATTTTCTTCTAGCCATTTTTTTATTTGAAGACTACCATTGTTTAATTTATTGTGATCTGATTCTTGCTTACTTTGCATATGGATTAAATATAATTTATTTTCGTATTTTTTTTTTAAATTTTGCAAAGCAGTGTAATTATTTTCATTAGTTGAATTTTTTGATTTATAAATACGATAAACAAGATAAGTTTTTTTTATAAAATAACTTTTTTTTGCAATTTCTTTAATTGATTGAAAATAATTTTTTTCGATCAAACTCTTTTTAAATGCATTCAAATTATTTAATCGTGAATTGATAACTTTATTTGAAAAAATTAAAGGGTCATTTTCTTTAAAATTAAAACCATAAATACCCTCCGTTCCTATACACTGATTTTGATTGTTTAAACATTTTAATTGTTGAGAGTTAAAATTCCATATACTTCTTGCAAAATAACCTGATGAAAAAATTATTATTATTTTCTCTGTTTTTAATTGGTACTCATCTTTTATATAATCAAAAAGTATTTTTTGTTGTGCTGGTCCAGTCCCAATCATTCCTAAGTTAATTAATTGAGTATTTTTTTTTTTAAAATTTCTTTCAAGATCGTAAAACCATGGAGAAGCACCTTGTCCTTTTGTTTCAGATGCACCTAAAACAAAAATACTATAATTTTTTTCTTTCAAATCGTGTAATTGAACAAGACCAGCGTTATTTGTTTCAATATCATAAAAATACTCTTTAGTTAGTTCACCAGTAAGCTTATCCTGGTAGATTGTCATGCTTTTAAATTTTTGATTTTTTTTGTAAGAAAAAATATTACCTAAATTTTTGAATATATCACCCTCTGAATAAAGCATAATTCTCTTATCGTATTTATTAAATTCTTCTTTAAACAAAATTCTTGATGAAAACTCTAAAAATAATAATGAAAAAAAAATGATTGATAGAAAATAATATATTTTTTTCATTAAGAAATTTACATTACATTCAAAATAATAAATAGTTAACAGCAAATATATGTTGAAACTAAAAATTTAAATTCACTAATTTGTTTAATAAATTAAGTTTTTTTTGAATTAATTTAGTGTTAATTAATATCTATCAAATTTAATATGTATGATTTAATTGTAATTGGTTCTGGTATATCCTCTATTTGTTTTTTTGATACTCTAGAAACAAAAAATAGAAAAATTGCAGTTGTATCATACAAAAATGAGTCTAACACATTAGATAATAATGATAAAAAAATAAATTTTATTAAAAAAAATCTACCTCCAAGATTTTCGGCAAATAATAAACATGAACTTAGGGGTTTAAAAAATTATTTTACAAAAAATAGTATTAGATTTGAAAAAAAAACTTCTATATTTGGTTTTCTAGATGAGGGAGGTGTTTCTAATTATTGGGGCTGTAGCTGTCAATTTTTAAATGATAATGAAATAGATTTTTTAAATAATGAAAATAAAATAAAACTTATAAATTCGTTTGAAAAAATTTATAAAAATTTCCATTTTACTGGAGTTTATAATCATAAAATAAGAAATAAAAGTATAATTAAAAAAAATAATTTAAATACAATTTTTTCTAAATTAGTAAATGATTGTTCTGATGAAAATATTAAATATTACGAAAATTGTAATGCAGTAGATAATTTAAATAATAAATTATTTGTCCCAAAAAATTATAACTATATCATCGATAAAAAAGCGGAAAGATTAAATTATTTTGTAAAAAAAATACGAAAAGTAAATAATATTTATGAAATTTTCTGTGAAAAAAATAACAAAGAAAAAATTATCCAAACAAAAAATCTTATTCTTGCAACTGGTACAATTGCAACCACAAAGTTAGTCGCAGATATGATAGATTATTCTGAGGAAATTGAAATTGATCATAATCCAATGTTATTTGGTCTCTTTTTAGGAAAAAAAAACATAGAAAAAGAATTCTTTTTACCATCGAGCTTAGCTGCTGAAGTTGATCGAGAAAAAAATGGTTTGAATTCAATCGTAAATTTTAGATCTTCAAATGAAACGATACAAGAAAAAATATTTAAAAACTTTTTCTTTATGAAAAATATTTTTTTTCAAAAAATTTATAAACTTATTGATAAAAAAATTATTTTTTCTAATCTTTATATTGATAGTAAATTTTCATGTTTAAAGTTTAAATTTAATACTAATAAAGAGTTTATTATAAAATTAAAAAACGATAACTTAGATTTAACATCAAATGAATTAAATAAATGTTTTAATTTAATTTATAAAAACCTTAGAGAAAATAATATTATTTATCCAATTAAATATAGTTATGTGCCAACAATGGGTACTGATAATCACTATACTGGAACGATACCTATTAATGGCAAAGGAAAATTAAGTCTTAATGAAAACTGCGAATTAAAAAATTACAAGGGTTTATATATAATAGATGGAAGTGCGATCCCAAAAAATAAACTTAAATTTCCAACAGGTTTAATCATGGCTAATGCTCGTAGAATAGGAGAGATTATTTAAATGAAAATTTCAAGAGTGAAGCTTTACATGAATTTTGATCATTTAATTAAATCATTTTTTAAAAATTTTAAAAAATCTGAGAAGAATATTGAGAATACATTAAAATCCAAATTAGATAAACAATTTATCCACTTTACTGGCATGTGTAGAACTAGTTTTATTTTAATACTCGACTTTTTAATTAAAAAATATCCAAAAAAAAAAGAACTAATTATTTGTTCCTACAATCTTAAAGAAATGATTGACATAGCAAGATTAAAAAATTTTAAAATAAAATTATTGGATATAGATATAAATACTGGTGTGATGAACAGGGATTTAATTCAAAAAACCTGTAACTCTAATACAGCTGCAATATTATTTACAAACATGTTCAACAGTAATAACTCACTAATAGAATTAAAAAAATTTTGTAAAGAAAATGAAATTTTACTTATTGAGGATAATGCAATTTACTATGGTAATTATTATTTAGATAATGAAAAAAAAAAATACTCAGGGTCTTTCGGCGATGTATCACTGCTAAGCTTTGGAATAATGAAAAATATTTCAGCCATATATGGTGGTGCTTTACTTACATCTAACAGAGAAATATCAGAATTTGTAAATGAAAATTTAAAAAGATATAAAAGTTTTTCTAAATTTTTATATCTTAAAAACATAATTTTATTTGGAATTATGAAAATTTTGTTATCTAAAATATGCTATAATTTATTCTTCTTTTATCTAATAAAGTTTTCAACAAGTAAAAATATTAATTTTTTGTTAAATAGTATTTATCCTTCACTTAAGTTTAAAAAGAAAAAATCAATTCCTCCTGAGTATTTTTATAAAATTTCACCTACAAGTATTAAAATCATTGATCAAATTATTCATGATCCAGAATTCGAAAAATATGAAACAATAAGAAGAAATAACAATCAACTCTATTATAATAACTTAAAAGGTAATAATAATATTGGTTTAATAAATTTTGAAAATATTTATTTTCAAAACTTTTTAGACTTTCCAATAATCGTTAAAAACAAAAAAAATTTAGTGAATTATTTATTGAAAAAAGGCTTAGAGACTAGAGCTTATTTTTACACTAATTGTGAGGATATAATAGATGAAAATTTTAATAATAATTCAAATTATTTCGAAAAAAACTTAATTTGTCTACCATCGCATCACGATATTAACGAAAATAAGGTAAAAGAATATTGTTCAGCAATTGAAAAATTTTATAATACATAATGAAATGAGCCAAGTAACAGATTATAAGGGTATAAGTCAAATATATTTCAAGAAAATTTTATTAGAGATTATCAAATTAGGTTCATTAGAAAATGGTAAAAAAAAAATTTTGGACTATGGATGTGGAAAAAAATATTTGGAAAAGACATTAAATAGAAAAATATTAAATTATGATATTGATCAAAAATATAATGAAATCAGAGACATAAATGAACATGAATTTGATTTAGTTATTCTTAATCACGTTTTGATGTATTTAAAGCCAAGTGAAATAGACGCTTTATTCAGAAAAATTTATATAAAAAATAGAAATTGTGAATTTGTAATAGGCATTGGTAAACAAAATTTATTAAGTAAAATTGCTAAAATTTTAACATTTAATTACAAGGCGCATGAGGGAACAATTTCTAATTATAATGATCAAATTAAAATAATAAATAAAAATATGAAGATAATTAAAACAAAAAAAAATATTTATTTTATGACTGATATTTTTTATACAAAATTTATTTAGAATGTTAAAATTTAAAAAAGCAAAATTACCAAATGAGGTTTATAAAAATAATAATTATATAAAAGTTACTTATTCAGGTATATCAAAATTTCTCTATACAATTAATCACAAATTATTAGATTGGAATGTTCTCGATACTTATAATGAGCATATAATTGAGATTGGAGGTGGAGCCGAAGAACATTTGAAATATATGTCTTCAAGTAAAATTAAATCCTATACAATCCTAGACTCAAAAATATTCAAAAATAAAGTTTTAAAATTAAATAAAAAATTCAAAGATATTGATATCAAATTTATTGATTATAAAAAATTTAATATTAAAAAAAATAAATATAAATATACTCGTTTAATAGCTTCACACTCATTTGAACACTTCCAATATTTTGA
>MDSZ01046714.1_pt1 | contig 11995 bp, 8 predicted proteins | sample 811201 | NCBI WGS metagenome assembly MDSZ01 (sample SAMN05326647, study PRJNA326480) | marine metagenome | isolation source: seawater | place: Indian Ocean: North | collected 2010
AAATTATTTTGATTTAATTAAAGAAATTAAAAGTTTTTTTTCTAAGCAAATAGAATTTGCAATTAAAAATGGGATCAATAGAAAAAATATTATCCTAGACCCTGGTATAGGATTTGGAAAAGGGTTAAATGATAATTTTGAAATCATAGGTAAATTAGATCAAATTTGCGATATGGGATATCCTGTTTTAGTTGGCCCTTCCAGAAAGTCATTTATTGGTGAAGTACTAAATTTGTCTGTAAATGAACGATTAGAGGGTAGTTTAGCAGCTGCTAATGCATGCTTAATGAATGGTGCAAAAATGATTAGAGTCCACGATGTTAATGAAACAAAGAAAAGCCTATCTATTATTGAAAAAATTATCGGAAGCGCATAAATGATTCTTTTTGAAATAGGTTTTTTAACCATAACCCTAATTGATCTTATTGATTTAATTCTAGTGAGCTGGCTTTTTCATAAAATATATCTTTATTTTAGAGGGACCAGGGCAGGTCAGATGCTTGTTGGTTTAATTATTCTAATGATTGGATCATTTATTTTTAATGCCTTCGGATTTAGTGCGTCCTCGTGGTTGGTAAATCAATTTCAAACCGTCTTAGTGGTGGCGTTTGTGATTTTATTCCAACCAGAACTTAGAAGGCTTTTAATTTATGTAGGCCAAACACGATTTTTTCAACAAATTTTTAGAGTTGGAACACCTAAAACTATAACATCAATTGTGGATGCTACTTCGCAACTTAAAGAAAAAGGTTGGGGTGGATTAATTGTGATTCAAAGAGAGACTGGATTGAGATCCTATAAAGATCAAGGAACTCAAATAAGGGCTGAAGTATCTACTCAATTATTGTTATCAATCTTTAGCCCTTCATCACCTTTGCATGATGGAGCAGTTATTGTTCAAAATGATTTAATTGATTCTGCAGCCTGTATTTTACCTCTTACTGAGAGTAAAATGGTTGATCCAGAAATGGGTACAAGACATAGAGCTGCGCTTGGAATTACCGAAGAGACTGATGCTATTGTAATTTTAATATCGGAAGAAAGGTCTCAGGTATCCATTGCTGAGAACTCGCATTTTGTAGAAATCGATATGGATGATATTGCTTTAACTAAATATCTTAATGATAAAATGTTTATTTCATCAGGAGATTAGAATATTAATTTGATATATGGATTATAGCGATCTAATAGAACTTTTTAAAAGAACAGAAAAGAAATTTTCTGAATTGCGGAGGCATCTTTGACCTTCAAGCAAAAGAGAATGATTTAAATAAAATGCGTCAGCTCACTTCTGACCAGAATTTTTGGGATGACAATCAATCAGCCTCAAAGCAATTAAAAAAAATTTCTATATTAGAAAAAGAAATTAATCTCTGGAAAAAAATTGATACCTCTTTAAATGATTGTAATATTTTAATTGAATTTTATGAATCAGACGATGTTTCAATTGAAGAAGTTAAAAATGAATTAGAAAACGTTGTTGATTTAGTAAATGATTTAGAGCTTAAAACTATACTTGGCCAGCCGCAAGATATTCAAAATGCTATCATGACGATACATCCTGGTGCAGGAGGCACAGAAAGTCAGGATTGGGCTGAAATGCTTTATAGGATGTATAATCGCTGGTTTGAGAATAAAGGATATAAAAAAAATGTAATTGATTTTCAGCCAGGAGATGAAGCTGGAATAAAAGATATTACCATCGAAATTCAAGGAGACTATGCTTACGGGCTTTTAAAAGCTGAAGTGGGGGTACATCGATTGGTTAGAATATCTCCATTCGACTCAAATAGTCGCAGGCACACTTCCTTTGCCTCTGTCTTTGTTTTCCCCTCATCTGATGATGAAATAGAAATTGAAATTGATCAAAATGATATTAGAATCGATACATATCGGGCAAGCGGCGCAGGAGGTCAGCATGTGAATAAAACTGATTCAGCAATTCGTATTACTCATTTGCCTACTGGCTTAGTAGTTCAATGTCAAAATCAAAGAAGTCAGCATAAAAATAAGGCATCAGCGCTAAAGGTTCTTAAAGCCAGACTTTATCAGCTTGAGCTTGATAAAGAAAAAGAAGCAATCCAAGACTTGGAAGATAAAAAAATGGAAATTGCTTGGGGTAGTCAAATAAGATCTTATGTTTTTCACCCTTACAATCTCGTTAAAGATCATAGAACAAATCATGAGACTGGAAATATTTCCGCAGTCATGGATGGTAAAATAGATAATTTTATAAGATCGTTTTTAATTCATAAGATTGATAATAATTAATTATAACCTGAAAGAAATTTTATGACAGAAGAAAGAAAAAGCCTTAATCAAATTATAAATATTCGTAAAGAAAAATTAAATAAAATTATTTCCAAAGGCATTAATCCTTATCCTCCATTATTCAAACCAACACATTTAAGCGGCGAGATTTTATCAAATTTCAAAACCCAAGAAAAAAAATTAGTCTCTCTTGCCGGAAGAATTTTATCTATACGAAAAATGGGTAAAGCTTCTTTTTTTCATTTGCAGGATATTATGGGAAAGATTCAAATTTTTATTAAAAAAGATGACATAGGTGAATCTGAATATGAAAACTTCCAGTTATTAGATATTGGTGACTTTGTAGGCATCGAAGGAGATGTTTTTAAAACAAAAGTTGGAGAAATATCTGTCAAGGTTAAATCCATGACCATTCTTTGTAAATCTATTAGACCTCTACCGATTGTAAAAGAAAAGGAAGACGAGGTCTATGATGCATTTACAAGCAAGGAAATGAGATATAGGAACAGACACCTTGATCTAATTGTTAATCCTCAAGTTCGTGAGACTTTTTATAAAAGAACTAAAATAATTTCTAGTATTAGATCATTCTTAGATAACCTTGGGTTTCTTGAGGTTGAAACACCTATTCTTCAACCAATTTATGGAGGAGCAAATGCAAGGCCATTTACAACCTATCACAATGCTTTAGATCAGCAATTTTACCTTAGAATAGCTGATGAGCTCTATTTGAAACGTCTAATTGTTGGTGGAATTGATAGAGTATACGAAATATCTAAAGATTTTCGTAATGAAGGAATGGATCGTAATCATAATCCAGAGTTTACAATGCTTGAATTTTATTGGGCCTATGCAGACTATGAAGATAACATGGAATTAGTTGAAAAAATGATTAGAAGCGTATCAAAGCAAGTTGATTCTTCAAAAATAAATTGGGATGGTAATGAAATTGACCTAACAAAAAAGTTTAAAAGAATCCCATTTTTTAAGCTACTGAATGAAAAACTAGGAGAAGACATTTCTCAATTAGACATTAATAAGTTAAAAAAACTTTGTATAGCTAATAATCTTTCAATTGAAAAGAATGAAAATTACGGTCAATTATTAGATCAACTTATGAGTGAGTTTATAGAGCCAGAGTTGATTCAACCAACATTTGTTACAGATTACCCCACAGTAATATCACCCCTAGCTAAGAAGCATAGAAATGGAAATTCTGATATTGTTGAGAGATTTGAACTTTTCATTGGTGGGTCTGAGTTTGCAAATGCATTTAGCGAGCTTAATGATCCAGTTGATCAAAGAGAAAGGTTCGAATCTCAGCAAAAATTAGCCATCAAAGGAGATGAAGAGGCCCATCCTGTAGATGAGAACTTTCTTCAAGCGATTGAAAGCGGAATGCCTCCCACAGCTGGGGTTGGTATTGGTATAGATCGGCTAGTAATGCTTTTAACAGGAAATAGATCAATAAAAGATGTAATTTTATTTCCAGCAATGAAAAATGAATAATTTAATAAGTTGAATATTAGCTTTTACCTATCTTTAAGACATCTACAATCAAAGCATAAAAGCGGATTTTCTAGAACGGCAAGTATACTGTCAATTCTTGGGCTATCTATTGGAATCTCTGCACTTTTGATAACCTTATTTATTTTAAATGGTTTTGAAAGAGTTATTTCTGAAAAAATTACTGAAATCGATGGCCATATTCGAATTAAGCACTTCCTAAATGAGCCATTATATCCTTCTGAATACGAATTAGATAAAAATTTTTTAAATAATAATAGTTTTTCTCAAGGTATGTTTATTCAGCGCCCAGCACTATTAAGAAAAGGTCAATTAGCAGAGGGCGTCATCGTTGAAGGTATGAATAATACAGATCTTAACTTTATAGATAAGCTACTAGTCAATGGATCTTCTGATTTATCTCACAAAGAAGTTATAATCGGTCAGCGCTTAGCAGAATTATACAAAATAAAAATCAATGACAAGGTTACCCTATTTGATTTATCAACAATTTATAAAAACAGAAAAAGATTTATGCAGTTTTCAGTCAGGGGAATTTTTAATTCAGGAATGACAGAGTTTGATAAAAACTCTATTTATATCAAGATTGAAGATGCTAAAACTCTTTTCAAAATGGAAGAGCAAATATCTGGATACATTCTACGCTTGAAAAACGTTGGTGAATTGGATAATATAAATAAATTAATTAATTCAAATATATCTTACCCGTTAATGTCAATGAGCTGGAAGGAAAAAAATAGGGCTCTTTATAAATGGTTAAAAGTTCAACGTTGGCCCATCTTATTTATTTTTGGATTAATTACACTTGTTGCTATTGTAAATATCGCTTCTTCATTGCTAATGATCATAATTGATAAAACAAAGCAAATAGGGTTGCTTTCTGCAATTGGAATGCCTAGAAAAAAAATTAAAGAAATTTTTTTGATTAAAGGACTAATTATTGGGTTTTTTGGCACTTTCATTGGGTCTTTGATTGCGGTTATTTTAGCTTTTCTGCAAAACAACTATAAGATCATCGGAGTTCCTGAGGATATTTATTTTATGAATTTTATTCCAATTGATATAGATTTTATACAAATTTTAATGATTTCTTTAATTTCATTGATTGTTTCTTCTCTTGTATCGTATTGGCCCTCAGTTCGTTCATCAAAAATACCGCCTGCTGAAGCATTAAAATACGAATGAGTTTTTCTTCAATAATTGCTCGGAAGTTTATGTTCAGCCGCAAGGAGGTTGGCCCAACAAGATTTACTGGGTCGATAGCAATAATTGGCATTGCAATCGGTACAATGGCCATGGTTCTTTCTATCTCAGTTTTAAATGGATTTGAATCAAGAATTGTTGAAAAAATAATTGGGTTTGAGGGAGATATTAAACTTACAGGAAATATTGATTATGAGAAAAAAATTGATAATTTAAAATCTATAGATCAGATTGATGATTATTTATTATATAAGGAAAGAAAAGGATTGATTCTAGGAAAGGAAAATAGAACCAGAATGATTAGTCTAAAATCTTTAGATATAAATAAATTAAGAGCATTCTATGAAATCAATCTTAATGAAGTAATTGATTCAGATTTACCAATTGTAATCATTGGTAAAACTACCGCAAGTAGATTGAATTTAGGAACTGGTGATGAAATTAAATTAATGAGTCCACTTGATCAAAATCTTGTTTGGGGTCTACCGCGGCAAGTTAAATGTGTAATAGGCGGCATTTTTGATGTTCAGGTTCTTGATTTTAATGATAGAGTGGCATTTATTTCTTCAGAGTCTGGAGACAAGCTTTTTACTAGAAAAAATAATTTTGACGGAGTTGATATTAAAATAATTGAAGGTTCAGACCCAAACAATGTGAAAAAAAGTATCATTGAATTAATTCCCAACTCAAAAGTTGAAACCTGGAAGGAATTACATAGTAAGCTATTTAGTGCCATGAAGCTAGAAAGAATTGGCTCTTTAATTGTTTTAAGCCTTATTGTATTAGTTGGTTGCTTCAATCTTTCTACAACTCTTATGCTGATCACAATTCAAAAGATTAAACAATTTGGTATTTTGTCAGCACTTGGTGCTACAAAAAAAATAATTAGAGATATTGTCATACGGCAAGGCGTATTCACAGGTTCAATCGGAATTGTTCTGGGTTTTATTATTGGTTTTTCTGCTGTATTAATCCAAAATTTATTTGGAGTAATAAAATTACCAGACGATATTTATTTTACATCTCATTTACCAATGATCATTTATTTTTCAGATTTTCTAATAATTACTTTGGTGGCATCAGGAATGGTTTTGCTATCTTCAATTATTGCTGCAAAACGGACAGATTTAATCTCAACTTCAAATTCAATTGTGTTTGAAAAATGATTTTATCGGCAAAAAATTTGACAAAATCCTTTTCAAGTAGTGAGGGTAAATTTTATGTTTTTAAAAATCTATCAATAAAAATTGACAAATCCGACTTGATTACTATCATGGGTCCGAGCGGCTCGGGAAAATCTACCCTATTAAATATTTTAGGAACTTTGGATACATTTGATGATGGATCAATCGTATTTGACCAAAAAAATATCTCAGATTTAAATAAAGATCAGATATCTAAAATTAGAAATAAACATATAGGGTTTGTTTTTCAATATCATCATTTAATTCCTGAATTTAACGCAATAGAAAATGTTCTAATCCCTCAACAAATTTTTGGCAAAAAAATTAATGAGAACTACGCTAAAGAATTGCTTGATTATTTGGGTCTATCTCATCGCATAAAGCATTACCCTGCTCAGTTATCTGGAGGCGAGAAGTCAAGAGTTGCAATAGCTCGCTCATTAATAAATAAACCTGCTTTAATTTTTGCAGATGAACCAACTGGAAATTTAGATTTAGAAAATGCAAAGAATTTGGTTGATCTCCTTAAAAAAATAAATAAAGATTTTGAACAATCATTTGTTATTGCTACACACGATCCTCAGATTGCATCAATTGGTAAAATAAAATATTATTTAAATAAAGGTACTCTATCAACAGTAGATCATGTTTGAAGTTATTTAAGCTCTTATTAACTTAGGACTAGAATGAAAGAAAATTTTTCCAAACGCGTACAACATATTATAAAATATGCTAAAGAAGAAGCTATTCGCCTAGGTCATAGCTATGTAGGTTCGGAGCATTTACTCCTAGGCTTATTAAGAGAAAACTCAGGGCTAAGTGCTAAAATTTTTGATATTTATGATTGTGATATCAAAGATGTTCAGTCAATGATTGAAGACTTGATTAAAACATTAGGCAATACTATGACACTTGGTCATTTACCCTTAACCCGTCGCGCTGAAAGAATTTTAAGAAATGCATTTAATGAAGCTGCCGCACTAGGAACAGGTATAGCTGATGATGAACATTTACTTCTAGCTATCCTAAAAGAAAGCGAAGGTATAGCTAGAGAGGTCCTAAGCTCACATAATTTAGATTACGAAAGCGTTCTAGATTTAATTAACAATGAACCAGATAATGATGAAATTGATTCACAAGAGTCAAAAATATCTAAATCCACAAAATCTAAGACACCTGCACTAGATCATTTTTCAAGGGATATAACTGAATTAGCTCGACAGAAGGAGCTAGACCCAGTAATTGGAAGAGAAGAAGAGATTCAAAGAGTTGCTCAAATATTATCTAGGAGAAAGAAAAACAACCCTGTATTGATTGGTGAGCCTGGAGTAGGAAAAACAGCAATTATTGAAGGTTTAGGACAAAAAATTATTGATAAAAATGTTCCCAGAACTCTTCATAATAAACGAATTTTATCCTTAGACCTTGCTGGGTTAGTTGCTGGAACTAAATATAGAGGTCAATTTGAAGAACGTATGAAGACCATAATGCTTGAACTTGAAAAAACGGAAAATCTTATTTTATTTATTGATGAACTTCATACGATAGTTGGAGCTGGTGGGGCATCTGGATCTTTGGATGCATCAAATATGTTTAAACCTGCTCTTGCAAGAGGAGATATTCACTGTATTGGGGCTACAACGCTAGATGAATTTAGAAAACATGTAGAAAAAGATGGTGCGCTTGAAAGGCGTTTTCAAAAAATAAATATTTCACCTCCTACACCTATTGAATCAATTGAAATTTTAAAAGGCTTACAGTCAAATTATGAAAAACATCATAATGTATCCTATTCCGAAGAAGCTATTAAGGCATGTGTCTATTTTTCTGATAGATATATAACTGATAAATTTCTTCCTGATAAAGCAATTGATGTTATGGATGAGGCAGGCTCAAGAGCCCATATTCTAAATATAAAAGTTCCTCAAAATATTATTGATCTAGAAATCGAGATTGATAAGATAGGAAATAAGAAAAACTCTGTGGTTATGGAGCAAAAATTTGAGGATGCTGCTAACTTGAGAGATAAAGAGCAAAAATTATTGAAAAAGCTTAACAATATTCAAAAAAAATGGAAATCCAGTGAAGAGTTAAATCCTACTATCATATCTGAAGATAATATTGCAGATGTTGTATCCACTATGACAAGAATACCCGTCAGGAGGGTTGCTGAAACAGAAGGACAAAAACTTTTAAAGATGAGTGAGGAGCTTGCCCAAAAAATAATTGGTCAAAATCATGCAATTAAATCCCTAACTAAAGCTATTCAAAGATCGAGGGCAGGTTTAAAAAGTGAAGGTAGACCCATTGGAGTCTATTTATTTCTTGGGCCTACAGGTGTTGGAAAAACAGAAACAGTTAAAGTATTAGCAAATTATTTATTTAGCAGAAGCGATTCTTTGATTAAATTGGATATGAGCGAGTATGGTGAGCGTTTTGCAATGTCAAGACTAATTGGTGCTCCACCAGGGTATGTAGGTTATGAGGAAGGTGGAGAACTAACAGAAAAAGTTCGAAGAAATCCCTATTCGGTAGTTTTATTTGATGAAATTGAGAAAGCCCATCCGGATGTATTTAATCTTCTTTTGCAGCTATTTGATGAAGGCGTAATAACTGATAGCTACGGAAGAAAAATAGATTTTCAAAATACAATCATAATTTTAACATCAAATATTGGAACTAAAGAAATTCAAAATCCCTCGAGCTTTGGATTTGATGATTTATCTGAAAATATTGATAATAGTAAGATTAAAAATAAAATTTTGGAAAAAGTCAAAGATACTTTTAATCCCGAATTTATTAATAGGCTTGATGAAACCATATTATTTAATACTTTAAATAAAGAAGATGTTGTAAAAATTATTGATTTACAATTAACTGATCTTCATAACAATCTAACTAAAATAGGCCTTTCAGTTTCAATTCCAAAAAAAGCTAAGCTCTTTTTAGCAAAAGAAGGATTTAGTTCTGAATACGGTGCAAGACATTTAAGAAGGACGATCCAGACCGCTATTGAAGATCCTTTATCTGAGCTCTTGCTTTCAAAAACTTTCGATAAGTGCAGTCGCATTAAAATTGATGTTAAATCTGGTAAATTTGAGTTTTTACCAATTCCTCAAAAAAAACAAAAAAAATCTGAAAAATCCTCCTAGATTATAAATAAGTATGCCATTATAGCATACTATTATATATATACATGTCAAAATGATTTATTAGGTGGTTTGGCATATTTATTGCTCAATACTAATATAAAGACATTTTTTAAATTTAGGAGAAATAAAATGGGAAAGATTATTGGTATTGACTTAGGTACAACTAATTCATGTGTTGCTGTTCTTGAAGGGGGAGAGCCATCTGTCATCAGTAGCTCTGAAGGCGGGAGAACAACTCCATCGGTAGTTGCATTTACTAAAGAAGATGATCGATTAATTGGACAACCAGCAAAGCGTCAAGCCGTTACAAATCCACAAAATACTATTTTTTCAATTAAGAGGTTTGTAGGGAGAATGTTTAAAGAAGTTAATTCTGAAATAAAAGATGTTCCCTACAAAGTTGTTAAAGGCAAGGGAGATTCAGTTGAAGTAAAAATTTCTGATAAATCATATACACCTCCTGAAATCAGCGCAATGGTATTGCAAAAATTAAAGCAAACTGCTGAAGAGCACCTTGGCGGTGAAGTTACAGATGCGGTAATTACAGTTCCAGCATATTTCAATGACTCACAGCGCCAAGCAACAAAAGATGCAGGTAAAATTGCAGGATTAAATGTTCGAAGAATTATTAATGAGCCAACAGCTGCGTCTCTTGCTTATGGATTGGATAAGAAAAAAGAGGAGACTGTAGCAGTATTTGATTTAGGCGGTGGTACATTTGATATATCTATTCTTGAGCTTGGTGATGGAGTTTTTGAAGTTAAATCAACAAATGGTGATACGCATCTTGGTGGTGACGATTTTGATCAAAAGATTATAAACTGGATTGCTAGTGAATTTAAATCTAGCGATGGAATTGATTTAACAAAAGATCCGATGGCACTCCAGAGGCTGAGAGAGGCTGCTGAAGGAGCTAAAAAAGAACTTTCAAGCTCTAAGCAGACTGAAATTAATTTGCCTTTTGTCACTGCAGATTCATCAGGTCCTAAACACTTAAATATGACATTAACACGTGCCAAATTTGAAGAACTTGTTTCAGATTTAGTTGACAGAACAGTTGACCCTTGTATGAAAGCATTAAAGGATGCAAACCTATCGACATCAGATATTCACGAAGTTATCTTAGTGGGAGGATCTACAAGAATACCAAAAATTCAAGAAAAAGTTAAAGAAATTTTTGGAAAAGATTTAAACCATAGTGTGAATCCCGATGAGGTTGTAGCTCTTGGTGCAGCAATTCAAGGTGGCGTATTAGCTGGTGATGTAGATGATATCCTCCTTTTAGACGTCACTCCGCTTTCGCTAGGAATTGAAACCCTTGGAAGTGTAGCAACAAAATTAATTGAAAGAAACACTACGATTCCAACGAAGAAATCCCAAGTTTTTTCAACTGCAGCAGACAATCAAACTACTGTTGAAATCCATGTTCTTCAGGGAGAACGAGAGATGGCTGTAGATAATAAAACAATTGGAAGATTTCATTTAGATGGAATTCCACCAGCACCTAGAGGCGTTCCGCAAGTAGAGGTTACATTTGATATTGATGCAAATGGCATTTTAAATGTTGGAGCAAAAGATAAAGCTACAGGTAAAGAGCAAAGTATTCGAATTGAAGCTTCAAGTGGACTTTCAGATTCGGAAGTTGAAAAAATGGTTAATGATGCAAAAAAACATGAATCCGAAGATAAAGAAAAGAGAGAGTTAATTGATATTCAAAATCAATCAGAGCAATTAATCTATCAAACTGAAAAGAATCTTGATGAATATAAAGATAAATTAGATGAATCAGAGAAAAAATCACTGCAAGATGCTGTTGATAAATTGAAATCTGCTAAAGATGGTGAGGATATTGAAAGTCTTAAATCTAGCTTAGATGAATTAAATAATGCCTGGAATGCTGTTGCGTCTAAAATGTATGATTCCGCTAAAGAAGATGGATCTCCTCAAGCTGATGAAGCAACTTCATCTAAGAAAAAAGGGAAAAATAAGAAAAAGGATGATGCCGAAATAGAAGATGCTGATTTTGAAGTTGTAGATTAATTCTAAATCAATTCATCATTAAAAAAAGCACACTTTTTAAGTGTGCTTTTTTTGTTTATGGAACTCAAGAGATGTAATTTCATACTAATGTGTATAGCTTCAATTATAAAATGAGAAAAAATCATCAACAATTATTAATTTTTTCAATAATTACATTTTTTGTTTTATTGATATATTTATTTCGACCAAATCTGTGGCAAAGTAGAATTGAAAAGTATTTAAATAATCAATTAAGTATCGCAGGTTGGTCATTAAACAATAGCACATTTTCTGGTCATTTATTGACAGGTATTTCTTCAAAAGATGTGATATTAAACAATGTTGATGGCACTTCAGTTTTATTTCCCTCAATTAATGCAAGAATAAAAATCGTTCCTTTGATAATGGGAAGAATAAAATTAAATGAATTAGATGTTTCAAATGCTGTTATCAAGCCATCTTTTAATTTTCAAAGCGATAGTAAAAATGAAAATTTTAATTTTGACCCAAGCAAACTACCAATAAACATAAACAACCTAAGTATAGATGGAGATCTATATATTCCTTACGATGACACTACTCGATCGCTAAATTTTCTTTTAGATGGTGCAATAGCTAATAATAGTGAGAAGATTATAG
>MDSZ01081126.1_pt1 | contig 11995 bp, 9 predicted proteins | sample 811201 | NCBI WGS metagenome assembly MDSZ01 (sample SAMN05326647, study PRJNA326480) | marine metagenome | isolation source: seawater | place: Indian Ocean: North | collected 2010
CCAAACATCTTATACAGATAACAATGTTTTAATTAACTCCGACTATTATTACATTATTAAAACAATTGATACAAATGAAGGATACAGATATAGCTATATGGCCTCTAATATATCGGGAGCTATTGATTCTGGTATTATATTTGGATTAACAAACAATTATACTTTAGGATTAACTTCAAGTGAAGTATTAAATAGTCAAATATTTTCTGATAAAACTTCATTTTCATGGAATAGTTATAGCTATGATGATTTTTATGAATTTGAAATATGGAAAAGTGAAAATCAAAATTTTGAAATAGGATCTTCTGAAGCAAGCCTAATTTCAATAATTACAGATCCAATAATTGCAAGCTTTGAAGATTATAATAATGTTGGAGAAAATAAAACCTGGTATTATAAAATAAGATTAAAAAATATTTATGGTAATTTTATTGATAGTGAAATAATAGAATGCAATACATCATTATAAAAATAACAACAATTCTATCTATACTACTAATATCTGGATGTACAGATATACTTAGCAATAAGGATAGTAATTACAATTCCATTCACTTAAAAGGTGGTGGATGGCTTCAATTTGATGCTTTAGATGTTCAAACCTATTTAGAAAATAATTTTTCATTACAATTATGGATATCCGGAGACTCTGATCAATCAAATGATTCAAAGACAATTATATCGATACTTAATGAAGATAATAATAATGAAATCATTTTAGGTTTATTTAGAAACACATCTATTAATGAGGGAATAGATATATATCTTAATAATAATTTTGTAGAAACTATTAACAATGAAAATCTTGACTGGACAAAAACTATTTTTAATTTAATCACAATAACCTCTGAACTAGCTGATAATGGTAATAAAAACATTAAAATTTTTATCAATGATACAGAGGTATTTAGCCAAGAAAATATAAATATTCAAATAGGTCAAAATGATCTAATTGTAGGTGCAAAAGTAAATACATCTAAAACTATAGCATCTAATTTTTGGACAGGATATATTGATGAAATACGGTTTTGGGATACAGTACTTACAAATGAAGAAATATCTTTTCACTTTGTAAATTCAAGTAAATTAATTGCTACTGAAGATGACATCTCTACTGAAGATATAGTGGAGGGTAGCTATGAAGACACAAGATTATGTAACTTAATAGGTCTATGGAGATTTAATTATAGCAACCCAACCTCTTCTATACGCGATGAATCGTGCCTTGAACTAAACCTATCATCCGGCTCCAATAATGCTCCAGAATGTAATGAATGTCAAGAAATCCATGGCATAATTTATACATTGCCAGGGTCTAATGTTGAATTCTCAAAAATTAGTTTATAAAAATAATTGCATTGATTATTGATTTTCTAATAATAAATTTGAACTCTTTTTAGGGCCCTTAGCTCAGTTGGTTAGAGCAGCGGACTCATAATCCGTTTGTCCGGGGTTCAAGTCCCTGAGGGCCCACATTAAAAAAACCCCCTTTTTGGGGGTTTTTATTATTACATTTATATTTATGAATTTGAATAAAACAACTTTAATAGATGGAACAGAAATCAATTGTATTTCTTCGAATGAGGCAAAAATGCTTTATGAGCATATCAATGGATATTTAAATAGTAAAATTGATATAAAAGAAAATGATACTATTATTGATGTTGGCGCTAATATTGGAATTTTTGGTATTAAACTTTCAAAACTATTTAATAATAATATTACAATATTATCATTTGAACCAATCAGTCACATATTTACTATTTTAAATGCAAATACAAAACTTGTAAAAAATGATAACTTTAAAGCTTTTGAATGGGGCTTATCGAATAAAAACGAACAAGTAAATTTTACTTATTATCCTAATAGCCCTGCACTTTCAACTGCAAACCCAGAGGCATGGGATAACAACGAAGATTTAATTACAGCTGTTGAAGGCAATTTAAAACACTCTCCAAAAAACTTATGGTGGACTAAATTAATACCCCGGTTTCTATACCCTTTGATCGTAAAAAAATTAAAAGAAAACCCAATAGACCTTAAATGTGAAGTTAAAACCTTATCATATATTATTGAAAAACAAAATTTAAAAAAGATAGACTTACTAAAAATTGATTGTGAAGGGAATGAACTGAAAGTTTTAGAAGGGATAAAAACCAATGATTGGAAAATTATCAAACAATTAATTATAGAAGTTCATGATATAGACAATAGATTGGACACTATTACAAATATTCTAAAAAATCAAAACTACAATGTTAAAATAGAAAAAGAAACTTCTATGAAAAACACAAGATTATTTAATGTAATTGCTAAGAATTAACCCTATCAGATATTAATTTTTTGACAATTGAAGGATCTGATAAGGTTGAAATATCTCCTAAATCATCTGTATTGTTTTCTGCAATACTTCTCAATATTCTTCTCATAATTTTTCCAGATCTTGTTTTAGGAAGTGCTTCAGAAAACTGTATTTTATCAGGAGTTGCATGTGGACCAATAATTTCACGAACCTTATTTTTGATCTGCAATGAAGTCTCTTTATTTTTTTCAACGCCTGTCATTAACGTAACAAATGCATATATGCCTTCACCTTTGATATCATGAGAGTATCCAACAACAGCTGCTTCTGCAACCTCACTGTGAGATCCAATAGCTCCTTCTATCTCAGCAGTGCCTAAACGATGGCCTGAAACATTTAAGACATCATCTACACGACCTGTAATCCAATAATAACCATCTTTATCTCTTTTTGCCCCATCACCTGTAAAATAATACCCACTAAATTGAGAAAAATATGTATCAAAAAATCTCTTATGATCTCCATAAATTGTTCTCATTTGACCTGGCCATGAATGTTTTATAGCTAATAGTCCTTCTGCAGGATTTGTTGTAATTTCTTCTCCTTTATCATTTAAAATTACGGGGTTAATTCCAAAAAATGGAAGTGTGGCAGATCCTGCTTTTAATTTTGTAACTGCAGGTAATGGAGTAATAAGTATACCGCCTGTTTCTGTTTGCCACCAAGTATCAACAATAGGACATTTTTTATTTCCTACTACACTATAATACCAATTCCATTCTGGGGCTTTAATTGTCTCTCCTACTGTCCCAAGCAATTTTAAAGAACTTCTATCATATTTTTTAACAAAATAATCACCCTCCTTCATCAAAGCTCTCAATGCAGTTGGTGCTGTATAAAAAATATTAACTTTATGTTTTTGAACGATTTGCCAAAAACGACCAAAATCAGGATAATTAGGAACTCCTTCATACATCATTGTAATCGCTCCATTAGAAAGAGGACCATATACAATATAGGAATGTCCAGTAATCCATCCTATATCTGCCGTACACCAATAAACGTCATTTTTCTGATAATCAAATATAGTTTGGTGAGTATATGACACATATACCAAATAGCCTCCAGATGTATGTAAAACACCTTTTGGCTTTCCTGTTGAACCAGAGGTATATAAAATAAATAAAGGATCCTCTGCATCCATCTCTTCTGGTTTACAATTATTAGATATACCCTCCATCTCTTCATCCCACCATAAATCTCTATTTATCTGCATATTAATATCTGTGCCAGTTCTTCTAACGACAAAACATTTCTCAATAGATTGACATTCTTCCATAGCTTTATCAGCATTGATTTTCATAGGAATATCTGTTTTAGTTCCTCGCACTCCAGTATCTTGCGTAATAATTGCTTTACATGAAGAATCATTAATTCTATCTCTCAATGAATCTGATGAAAAGGCTCCAAAAACAATAGAATGAACAGCTCCAATTCTAGCACAGGCCAACATTGCAATAGCAAGTTCCGGTACCATTTGCATATAAATACAAACCCTATCACCTTTTTTTATGTTGTGCTTTTTTAAAACATTAGAAAACTTTGAAACCTCATCTAAAAGTTTATTATATGTAAATGAAATAGATTCATTTGGGTTATTTCCTTCCCATATAATTGCCGTCTGATTCCCATTTCCTGATTCAATATGACGATCAATACAATTGTATGATACGTTTAATTTCGCACCCTTATACCAACTGATTTTTGCATGATTGTAATCTATATCTGAAATCTTATCCCATTTTTTGATCCAACTAATTCTATTTGCTTTTTCATTCCAAAATTTTTCATTATTAGAAATGGAATATTGATACTCAGAATCGTAATCTTCAATCCTTTTTATATGAGCCCTATCTTCATCTTTATATTGAATTATATTCATTTTTGTTTTATCTCACTTTTTATTAATTTACAAATAATTAATATTATACGTTATTTCATTTAATAAAAAGGAGGAGCTATGAAAAGATATATAATTATCACACTTACTTTAATCTTTACTTTTTCTAATTTTGCAATGGCTGCAAGAACAATGAGTAAAAAAGGTGATAGCAAAAAAATTAAATACACAAGAGCAAAGAAAAGTAAACTAAAATTAAATGCTGCAGATCTTGCATTAATTGATAAAGCAATTGAGGGCAATTTTGCAAATTTAACTAATGATGAAAAAAATAGACTTGCTGAGTTTTTAAGTGATTTTGGCGGAAATACTGCTCATGAAAAAACATCAGGAAATTCAAATAAATAAATCTTTTTAATAGATTAATTTAAACTAAAAAAACCCTCAAATAATATTTGAGGGTTTTTTTATATTTTTTAATTAGTATTTTATATATTATTGTTCTATTTAAATAACAATATAGACAAATATGAAAAAAACAATAATACTATTTTTCTTACTAAGTTCATTATTAATATCAGATATTAATAGTAACTGTAAAATCATCTCTCTAAACCACATTAAATCTGAAAATTCTATTGCTATGTTAAAAGCATTAGGATATTCTGTGATAGACTATATGCAAGAAGAAGATTCTTTTATACCAAAATTAGATATTTTCGAAGATATAGAACTAAACAACCCTGGTATTACTGTGATTAAATTTCCATTTGGAAATTCAGAATATCTAGACTCAGTAATAGGTGAAGATGAAGAAGCTCAGTCTGCATTAGATGGTATGTCTGCTTATCTTGGTGGAAATTCTATGCCAGATATTATATCAGGAGAGCCTCCTGAAAGAATTATGGTGTGTTATGAAGATGGCTATGAAAGTGATTTTAGAATGCTATTAGAATTTTTAAAAAATAAAATTGATATTGCTGCCTCTCAAGTTATGATTGAGGCTCTTGTGATAGAAATTAATAGTGATGAACTTGATGAATTAGGTATCAATTTATCTGGCCAAGGTGAAAATTTTACAGCAGCGACTCCAAATATAACAAATGTAGATGGAGCAGAAATTATAACTGGACTATCCCTAGAATATTCAGATATACCATTATTGAATGATGATGGAGCACCACTAGAGAGTGTATTTAATGCAAATCTTGAAGCAATACTAAATTCATCTAGCGGAGAAATATTATCTAAGCCATCTGTTATGGTAATGGATGGAAGACAAGCTAGAATTCAAATAGGACAGCATATTCCTATTACAAGAACAACCAATTCTTCAGAATATACTTCTGAAGATGTCGAATATATTCCAACTGGAATCATTCTGAATATAAGGCCTAGAATTAGTAATAATAGCAATGAAATTCTTATGCAAGTAGAAACAATTATCACTGATCCAGAAAAATTATCTTATAATAGCGATGGAATATTAATTACACCTATTATAAATAATAGAAAAGTTGAAACTTTCATAAGGGTTGAGAATAATAATCCATTTATTATAGGTGGACTGATTAGTGATAAAAAATATGACACAAAAACAGGCATCCCTTTATTATCAAAAATACCCTTGATAGGGAAACTATTTTCTACAGAGGGAACTAATAATGTTAAAAAAGAAGTTATTATTGTTTTAACTCCTCATATTATTTCTACAGAAAATAAAAGTTTTAGTCGTGTAATTCCTCAAAACTCACATCTATTTGATTCATTTGGGAATGAACTTTTTCCTAATAGCTATAGGCTAAAAGATGATGACATATTTGATTTATCTTTTATTCAAGAAAGTCCCATAGTATCAAAAATTAACACTTTAATTAAAAATGACAATATCAAAGACCTCCAAGATATTGACCCAAAAACATATGATTTATTATCAAAATCTATACTACCTGGAGAAGATATTTTAGTTAGAAGAATGATATATGAAATTATTGAAAGAGAAAATTATTATGAATACATTAATCCTGATAAGGTTATCTTTCCAAAATATAATGGAATAGAAAATCTAAAAGATGAGATTAAGCTTTATAATATTTTTAAATCTGATAATCCTAAAGGACTTCTATTAAATTTTCTAACTAATAATGAATACAATAAAGATAAACCTTTTATACGTCCAGCATTTACTGTAGAAGTTATAGACCTAACTCCTGGCATAAAATTTAAAAGTATTTTATATGATAAAAATCAAAACAATAAAAATACAATTTTAATATCAGAGCCAAAACATTTAAGAAGATTATATGAGGTCATTATTCTAAAAAAAATACTATCATTAAATCCAGATTTAAATTTGGATATTCAGTCTTTTAAAACAGGAGTTGAAATTATTTTCCCATCAACTGAATCTCTGATTAATAACGAACTTTTTATTGATCAAGATATTGCCCAATATTATTATGAAGCAAATCTATATTATGAAGCTTTTGAAAACACTTTTAATCAAAAAATAAAACCAATATTAGATAAAATAAACTAATGGAAAAATTTTTCAATCTTATATATAATGAAATCTTAGGAGGTACAGATACTTCATTATTAATATGGATACTTTTTGCTTTTATTATTATAGTTCTAATATCAAGAAGATTGTCCAAATTTAAAGAGTTAGAAGATAGAGAAAGACTATTATTTTCTATTGATCTTATTTTATTTCCAGTAATAATTATATTATTTCATATGATATCTTTAGTTGCTGATAAAGAAAATGCACTATCATTGTCTTTTTCATTATTTTTAATAACTACTGCATGGCTATTTAATCGAGGGTTACGATTATATTTTTGGAATAAAAAATTTGTTGAAAAAAGTGGAGAAAAAGCCCCCAAATTATTACAAAATTTCTTTGCACTAATTATTTATATTCTAACACTTGCTTTCATTCTTGGATTTATTTTTAACAAACCAGTAACTAGCATTGTTGTTTCAACAGGTATTTTTGCAACAATTATTGGTTTTGCAATGAAGGATTTGTTAGCAGATATTATAAATGGAATTTCTTTGTCAATTGAAAGGCCTTATAATATAGGGGATTGGATTGAACTTGAGAATGGAACTTATCTTGGAAAAGTAGTTGACATAAAATGGAGAACTACAAGATTGATATCAAGAAATGATAGTATGATTGTTGTTCCAAATAATAGATGTGGAAACATGATTATACATAATTTTTCAAAACCAAATAAAGTGTACTCATGTAATTATCTGATTTCAATTGATAGCACTCTATCTCCAGAACTAGTTCAGAAACAATTGATAGCAGGCATGCAAGATGTTAAAAATATTGAAAAAGATCCTCCTCCAAGAGCATATCTTGCAGATGCGACATCACAACCATTCCGATATAATGTCAGAGTATGGTGGACAAATTATGAGTTTAGTTACTTTGGGAGAGATAATTTATTTAAAAAAATCACTGAGAGTTTAAATGATGTTGGAATCTCTCAATCTGCAGTTAACTGGCAAGTATCAAAAAGAGGAATGTTAGAAGATCCTGAACTAAAGAATGTTAAATCTATTGATGATCAAGTTAAAAATGTTGAAATATTTAAACATTTTAATGATAGTGAAATCGAAATACTAACCTCTAAATCTAATACAAGAAATTTTGAACCAAATCAAAACATTGTCAATGAAAATGATGAAGGGGATTCTTTATTTATTATGCTATCTGGGAATGCAAGAGTATATATTAATAAAGATAATAAAAATATAAAATTAGGTCTATTGTCTCCTGGAGATACTTTTGGTGAATTTTCTTTATTAACAGGAGAAAAGCGAACCGCAACAGTAAAAGCAACCAACCACTTGCAATGTCTGGAAATATCTAAAAATTCTTTGAAAAATATTATTGAAAATAATCCTTCACTTATTGATAATCTTGCATTAATAATGGCAGAAAGAGAACAAAACAACAAAGAGATTAATGAAAATAATAAAAAATTATCTCCAAAAGAAATAATAGAGTACTATAAGGCTGAATTTAATAGAAAGATAAAATCTTTCTTTGATAAAGTATAAAACCTCTTTTTTTAATTCTTTCCTTATTGTTAAAAAATAATTAATTGAATAAGTTTTAGCATATAAAATCAAATAAATAAATGAAAAGTAAACTATATTTAATTAGACACGGTCAGTCAACTTATAATCTTGAAAATCGCTTTACAGGATGGAAAGATGTTGATTTAACTAACCTTGGAATTAGTCAAGCTAAAGAAGCCGCGACTCTTTTAAAAAATGAAATTTTTGATTTAGCATTTACATCTAATTTATTAAGAGCTCAAAAAACCTTAGATATTATATTAGGTGAGTTAAATATTGATTTGGATATTATAAAAAATGAGGCTCTAAATGAAAGAGATTATGGCGATTTAGTTAGTCAAAATAAAACTGAAGCTGCTGAAAAATTTGGAGAAGAGCAGGTCCAAATATGGAGAAGAAGTTTTGATACACCTCCCCCTGGCGGAGAATCTTTAAAGATGACACTTGAACGTACCCTACCTTATTTCAATTCCGTTGTAAAACCTTATCTTATGAATGGAAAAAATATAATTTTATCAGCTCATGGTAATAGTATTCGATCAATTATAATGGAATTATTTAATTATAATTCAGAACAAATTCTAAAAACAGAAGTAGGTTGGTGCGAACCATTAGTTTATACTTTTAATGATAATTTCGAAGTTACAGATTTCAAACTAATGACTAGACCTAGCGAGCCTAGCAAAAGCCATTTCCCTGAATATAAACTATTTGCCTAAATCAGCTTAATTCATTAGATGTTTATCAAGAAATTTTTCCATTTCTTGATAAAAATCAAATTGATTTTCCTCATTATAGAATCCATGCCCCTCATCTTCCTTAAGTATATATGGGACATCGATTCCTTTTGCTTTAAGCGCATCAACAATCTGATCAGATTCCGCCTGCTTAACTCTTGGGTCATTTGCTCCCTGAGCAACTAACAAAGGCGCTTTTATTTTATCTATATGAAATAATGGAGAAGCTGCCTCAAGCAACTCTTTTTCAGTATCTGGATTACCTATCATTTCATACATCATTTGTCTTCCAAGCTCCCAGTATGGAGGTAAAGTCTCAAGCAAAGTAAAAATATTAGATACTCCAACATAATCTACTCCACATGCATAGATATCTGGTGTAAATGTAAGTCCAGCCAGAGTTGCATACCCTCCATAAGATGCTCCATAAATTGCAATTCGATTAGGGTCGGCAATACCTTCATCAATTAGCCAATTAACTCCATCAGTAATATCATCTTGCATTGTTTTCCCCCACTGCTTAAAACTAATTTCCCAGAACTCTCTACCATATCCTACGCTACCTCTAAAGTTCATCTGGAGAATAGCATAACCTCTATTTGCTAAAAATTGAATTTCAGGATTAAATCCCCAATTGTCCCTCGCCCATGGCCCCCCATGAGGATTAACAACAACAGGAAGTTTATCTCCTTTTTTATAATTAAGAGGAAGTGTTAAATAGCCAGGTATTGTAAGCCCATCTCTTGATTTATACGATATAGGTTTCATATATGCCATATCATCTTCATTTAGCCAAGGGCTTAAATCAGCAAGCTTAGTTAGGTTATCATTTTCTATATCATAATAATAGTATGTCCCCCTAGATCTATCGCTATAGGTAACAACAATCGCTTTTGTTTCATCCTTACTTAAGTTTGATATAGCAACCTCTACACCTTTTAATTGAGACTCAAGTGTTGTTTGAAGTTTTTCTCTCCATTCGTCGAAAAAGTGCATTTGTCTTTTATCGGTTGTATAGGAAACACCTGTAATAACTTTTCTCTTTTTGGAAGCCATTAGGCCATAGACATCAACTTCATTATGTTCAAAAATTAATTCACCCTCTTGCGCTGTATCTAAATCAAATTTAAAAATAGCACTTTTATCTCTACCGCGATTAGATGAGACATAGAGCTCTTTATTATCAAAAGTAAAAAATAATGGAGATACAGATTCTTTAAAATTTGTTGTTAATATAGATTTAAATTCATCCGTTTCATTCTCTCTATATAATAGACTTGTATTAACCCCATCAGATGTTGTAGCAATTCGGAGTTTCCCATCATGGTCAGTGGACCAGCCCGATATATTGCCAGGATTTTCTGCAATCATTTCCATATCTCCAGAGTTCACATTCAAGCGATACACATCATGAATTTGAGGGTTCCTTTTATTAAGCGCAACAAGCATAAAATCAGGATCATCTTCTAAATCATCCGTAATACGAGCTTGTATATTTTCAAATGGCGTTAAATCTATATTGTTACTTCCATCAATATCAACTGCATAAATATGAATATTTTCATCTCCACCCTTATCTTGGACATACGCAATCCGATTATCATTTAACCAAAAATACCCATATAGACTTCTTTTAGATGCATCTGTTATACGAACTTCTTTATCCGAATCAATAGGTCTCACATATACATTCATCATTCTATTTCCATCTTTCCAAGGTTTCATATAAGAAATATGCTTTCCATCAGGTGAAAGTGAGAATGAAGACATTTCAGGGTTTTTAAAAAAATCTTTAAGTGGAATCATTGTGTTGCTCGCCATTGAATACTCTCCTATAAAAAATAATATAATTAAGATTAAATAATTCATAACCAAATTAGCCTTTTTAATTATTTATTATTACTGTGATTAATTGTACCTTAATATATATCTAATAGGATAAAATTGAATATGAAAAATAAAATAGTTAGCGTTGGCTCTATAGCAATTGATGAGCTACATACATCCAAGGGGTCTCGACCCAATATTATTGGAGGGTCTGCAACTTTTTTTTCAATTGCAGCATCTAGATACAATCCTGTAAAAGTGATTGGGATTGTTGGAGATGATTTTCCTCAAGAAGGATGGGATTTATTTAATAAATACAACGTTAACACGGATATGGTAACCATTGAAAAAGGGAAAACATTTAGCTGGGGTGGTAAATATTCAGACGATTACTCTACAAGAGACACTCTATATACTGATTTAGGAGTATTTGAAAATTATACTCCAAATATCCCTGAGTCTGTTGATACTGAATATCTTTATTTAGGCAATATTCAACCATCCTTACAACTTGATGTTATTCAAAAAATAAAAACAAAAAAAAGAATTGTTAGCGATACAATGAACCTTTGGATCGACCTTGATTTAAAAGGTTTATGGGAAGTAATTAATCTAACCAATATCTTTCTACTTAATGATGAAGAGGCTATGCAACTGACTGGCGAGACAGATCTTAATAAAATAGGTCATCAATTACTTGACTCTGGACCAGATACAGTAATTATTAAAAAAGGTGGAAATGGATCAACCTTATTTACGTCAAAAGGTAGCATTGAAATGCCCGTATATGATAAGATTGAACTCTTCGACCCAACTGGTGCAGGAGACAGCTTTGCTGGAGGGCTTGTAGGGTATATATCAAAATATGGGGAAGAAAACATAAAAGAAGCCCTCGTTCATGCAACAGCAACCGCCTCATTTACCGTATCAGATTTCGGAGTGGCAGGACTCACAAGAAGCTCTGAAGAATCCTTCGAATCACGATGTCAATACATCAAATCTAAACTTTAGTCATTAAATTTATGCCATAATGTCTATATGAATGACAATATGTCATAATTATAATACTATATCGGCGCCGGCACCCCTATTGCCTGTATTTAATTGAGTTTTTTAATAAATAATTAA
>MDSZ01159190.1_pt1 | contig 11995 bp, 11 predicted proteins | sample 811201 | NCBI WGS metagenome assembly MDSZ01 (sample SAMN05326647, study PRJNA326480) | marine metagenome | isolation source: seawater | place: Indian Ocean: North | collected 2010
TGGTGGGAATATGGAACTGGAGCTCTTGGTGATGTTGGATGTCATTTAATTGATATTCCATTTAGAACACTTGGATTAAAATACCCAAAAAGTGCTGAATGCAGCGTGGGAAGTGTATTTACAAAAATGTGGAATCCAGATTATCACCCTGAAGGGTGTCCTCCTTCATCATTAATTACTCTAAATTTTGATGGGACAGAAAAAAGTAACAGTCCAATTGTTATGACGTGGACAGATGGAGGCATCAGACCTCCACATCCAGATATTATTCCTGCGAACAGTGATATTGGAGGTCAAGACAGTCTGAATGGAGTCTTAATGATTGGAGACAAAGGCATTATTTCTACTAATATTAATGACAGCTCGCCATTAATGCCTAAGCTATATTTATATGATGGAGAAACTGAGTTTGGTCCTGAAGTTGAAGAAATGCTTGAGCCTGAGTATGGCCATCAAAGAAAGTGGGTTGATGCATGTAAAGCAGGATTCAATAGCAAAGAGCACTTAGAATTGACATCTTCATTTGACTATGCTGGTCCAATGACTGAAACTGTTTTGATGGGGAATCTAGCAATTAGAAGTTATATGCTTAGAAAAGAAAAATCTAATGGTGGATATGATTATTATGCTAGAAAGAAATTGTTATGGGATGGCGAAAATATGAAAATAACAAATATTGAGGCTGCTAATCAATATGTAACTAGAAACTATCGAGAGGGCTGGAAAATTTAATCTAGAACCGAAGCAGCCGATATTTCTTGATTACTTTTTAAGACTATGAAAGTAGAAATAGCATAGTAAGCATGCTTATTATTTGCATCAGTTTGTAGATTATTTGTCCACGCTTGAAACCCATAATCATATTCAAATGTTGAGTTACTCATATCTTCATTGAACTTGTCAATCCTCAATGGGACTGCCATTCCGGGACACCATCCAGCACGGTCTGGGGACCAATTACCTGCTTGATTATTTATTGGGTTATTTCCGCACCCAATACCTTTCATGTTATGTTGAAACTTACTAGCTCCATTAATTTTTACACTATGAGTTCTGAAACACCATTCCGCACATCTTCTTCCATCTGAATCAGCAGGTGTTGCATGGCCCCATCCAGTTATAATTGTTCTTAAATGAGTGCTTTCAACATCATCTGAAATGGTAATTGTTTTTGTCATGTCAAATTCAGACTGATCTTCTCCATATATTACTCCCTCTAAAGAGTTTTTATTATACTGTACAACTCTTGAAATTTGATAATACTTATAATCAGGCTCGCCTTCAACATAGTCAAATTCTACATTTAAATTCCATCCATCACTACCCCAAACTTCAATGTAAGCTCTTAGTTCAACTGTTCCGGTTAACAAAGATTTAAAATCAGTGACATCGATTTCGATTCCGCGATCTAATGCGCTAGTATCTACACCATATGGAGTTATATATCTTCCTATTTCTAACCACTCGTTTGATGTAGGTTCTTTTACTAGAATATTTGCAAAAACATCCCATGCATTGCATCCAGCAGACGGACAATCTAAATCTACATACATCTTTATACTTTCAATATTTGAAACATCATCGTGAAGATCAAATGTCTTAACAGAAGATTGACTAAGTCCTGAACCAAATGCTAAGTGCTCTTGATTATATGTTTTATAATTATGTCTTAACTTAATTCCTTCTCCAGACAACGCTACTGTTTTTTGAGAAACTTGTGAGTTGGTAATATTAATAGATCCTGTTTGTGATCCTAATGTTGTAGGGCTAAATCTAACATATAATGTCTTACTCTCATTAGCTTCAAGAGTTAAACTTTTAGAGTAAATAAGGTTATCTTTAGACAGCTCAAATTCGCCTGATGTTGAAAGACTAACTTCAGAATTTACATTTTGACTTGAAACAGATAAGGTGTTAGAGTTCGATGATTTTGTGATCATAGTATCATCAAATTGAATTGCTGTTTTATCAACGTTAACGGTTGGGGTTTTTACTACCACAACATCATCACCCCCGCTACTATCATCTTTGGAGCAGCTGTAAATCACAATTAAAGCAATGATTGATAAGATGATAATATCTGATTGGTTTAATATTTTGATCATTTTATCTTTCATATTATAATTTATCCATTAAAATTAATAAATAACAACTCATTTAATTGTTCTTAAATTGATTTTTTTAAAAGCTATTCCCTCATATGGTGAATTATCACCCCCCTCAAACAAACATGCAATCTCAGAACTATTAAGTTGTATAAGATTAGAATATGCAGATGGACCCTGATGTATTAAAATTTTCTTAGACCAAGTTTTAGAATTATTAAAACTGAATTGAACTGTCATTTTCTCTCTTAATTTTTTACTGTTAGGATTTGAGAAAGCTAAAAGTTCTTTTTTAAACGGTCTTTTGATGTTTATCATACTCGCTTGACATATGGGTTCGATTAAATTTTTATGCGAATAAATATCTGACCATGTAATTCCTTGATCTTGACTAACAGCTAATTTTCTTAACCTGTCATCTGTATAATTTCTCATGTTTAGTAATAATTCACCACTATTCAATTCGACTATGGTGCATTCATTTACTTGATGCTGATTAGTAGAACCTCCTAAGGTCCAATTCAAACCTCCATCATCGGAATAAATTATATGGGAATAATAATGCTTGGTTTTTGCCTCAATATGATCACAAGGAATAATTAACCTTCCTTTCTTACTGCCCTTCTTTAATTGAATGCCATTAACAGGTCCTGTTGCATACCAAGTCCAATTATTTAGTTTTACATCTTTAGTTATTTCTTTAGGCATGGTCCAGTTATCGCCATCATCATGTGAATGAATTAAAAAGATTCGCCTTGTATCAATACTTTTTTGATCAATAATTTGCCATTCTTTATCCTCGCCTTTATTCCATGTACTCAATAAACTTATTCTTCCAGATTTTTTATCTAGTACAGGTGATGGATTGCCACACGTGTTATTTCCATCATCCCATATAATCTCCAGAGCTGACCAAGTTTTACCATTGTCAAGTGATTTTTTTAATACTAAATCTATATCTCCAGTATCGCTGCAACTATTTTTTCTTCCTTCAGCAAATGCTAAGAGAGCTCCATTTTGAGATTTTATAATTGTTGGAATTCTATAACAATTGTAACCTTCTTCTCCACTTTTAAAGACATAATCTAAACCTTGAGATTTAATTGAAAAAGAAAGAAAAAATAAAATTATGAAAAAGCTGTATCGCATGCTTAAAAGTATAAATTTCAACTTGTATTTTTAGAATTAATTAAACGTTAATAATGAAAAATTAAATTACTGCATATCTTGAAAGTCTACTCTTTAACTAGGTTAAGTTCTTTAAATTTATCAATCAAAAAAGATGAATATCTCATATAACCTAGATCGGTAAAATGAACGCCATCAACTGTTCCTTCCATGTCAGACCCAATAGAATTTTTGCTATTTACATAAAAAATATTTTGATAGCTTTTATTTTGCATTTTTTCAAATTCAGCTTTTAATGCAGCATTCATTCCTTCTTTTTTATTTTTTGCATTACTATTAAGAGCTGAAAAAGAATAATCGAATAGATCAACGAAAATAATCGGAGCATCAGGGTTGCCTTTTCGAATTGTGTCAACTAAGGGAATAGTATTATTTGTAATATTTTGTGGCTCTATCATGTTAGGCATACATTCAATTACATAAAACAATGGGTTCATTTGTGAAATTAATTCACCGATAGGTTGTTCCATCCTTCCATTTCCGCTAAAACCAAAGTTTACTACATCTATGTCCAATTTTCGGGATATAATATTTGTGTGAATCATTCCAGGACGCGAAGCGCATCCGCCTTGTGTTATACTAGTCCCATAAAATACTATAGTGTTTTTAAAGTTTATTTCCCCTTTTCTTATAAAACTATTTTCATCTATTCCAATTTCTATATTTTTAATTCCATCATACAAGGGTAAATAAATTTTATATTCTCTTTCTTCATTAGTCATATTTTGAATTAAATTATATTCATTTTTTAAGCCTTGAGGTCTACCAGTTGCGAGGTATTGCCAACCTTTATCTGTTTTATAATATAGATCAATTCCTTTTATGCCAGTATCAGGCATATGATTCATTTCATTATTATTTAATACTTCCCATTTAGCACTAATGCTGGATGAGTTAGAAATAAATCTAATTGACAAACCTGCTGAGGATTTTGATAAATCCCAAACAGGCTTTCTGACATATTTTTTATATGAAAGCGGAAGCCTATCATATGGGCTCTCTTTTAAAGAATCGTGAATTTTAGTACCCTCAATAACAAAAAAATTTTTACCAAAATATTTTAAATTATATTTCTCCACTATTACCGTGTCGTTAGGTAAAATACTTTTGTTAAAACAAAATGAAAGGTTAGACAATAGCAATATCAATAAAAAGTAAAACTTAGAATTAATCATTTTAAACATTTAAATAGTTGTTATTAAATTTAACTCTTTTATATTTAGCATATAACAAACCATGTATTCTAAAAAAGAAGAATTTTTAAATACTTTAACTCACTTTTTTGGATTACTCTTAACAATAATTGGAATTCCTTTTATTCTTTATTTTAACAATGATCATACTGAGTATAGTCTTTTTAGCATTATTCTTTTTCTATTTGGTTTATTAAGCGTCTACCTTTCTTCAACAATTTATCACTATACAAAAAACAATAAACTAAAATCAGTATTTCGAAAAATTGATCACATAAGTATTTTCTATTTGATACTAGGGTCTTATGCTCCAGTTTGCCTTGTAACATTATTAGATTTTTCTGGAATTACTATTTTTCTAATTGTATTTACACTTGCAATAATTGGAACTATTTTAAAAGTATTTTTTACAGGTAAAATTGAAAAGGCTTCTTTGCTACTTTATTTAGTAATGGGATGGCTGATTATATCTGATATTAGTACTTTGTTTTCTCTTATTCCAATTCAAGGAAAAATTCTTCTTGCCATTTCAGGTCTATCTTATACAATTGGGACTTTATTTTACAGATCCAATAAAAAATATGCTCACACAATTTGGCACCTTTTTGTGCTTTCAGGTAGTATAACACATTATTTTTTTGTGATAGGATATATTATTTAATCATATATCGAAAAACGAAAATAGCACCAACAGAGAATATCAAAAATGATATTAAATAAGGATAGTCAATAAAAGAAAGATTTGAATACATCATATAAACTACTACGAGGCTCAAAATAGCTATAACGGTGAACAAAGTGAAAAGTATCCATTTAAAGATTCTCATTAAATAAATATAGTTTTTGAAAATGACTAATTATTAAGTTCTTTAATAAAATAGTACATAATAATTATGACAAGTATACTCCCAACTCCAATGAATAAACCAAAATCCATAAGTTCCATATTTCTAGTAAATCAAATAGTGTACCTTTTAATTATATTTTAGTATAATTGTTTATGGACTGGATGAACATTTTCTTTTTAGTTAGTATATTTTGTATAATGCTTATCTATATAAAAAGAAAGTGATTATAACTAAAAGAATAATTTTAGGCCTGATTATACTATTGATTTTATATTTGTGGGCAGAACTAGGTGTTGGAATATTTTTCCAGGATTCTTGGGGTGGAGATTAATCTTTTTTGTCTGTTGATTTACTACACTTTTCTTTTAATGCTTTAAAGTCATCATCACTACTAATTTGCATTTCAACAATATTCTTGTCCTTATCGTACAATAAAACTGTAAATGGATATAATATTTTGACTCTTTCTTTAGAATCCTTATTTACTGAATGCCACTTTTTTATAGCATCCCCATGTTCTTTTCTGTCATTAACTTCAAGCTCTGTGCCATCAGGAAATCCTAAATTAATAGGATACTTTAATTTAAAACAGGCCTTTGATTTTTTCTTTCCTTTATCTTTTGAACTTTCGAGCTTTCTACCGCTAAGATCAAAATATACATCTCCTTTTTCGATTCCTAGTTCTAAAGGAGACATTGATCTTAAGGCTATCTCATATCCATACTTTGGAGCTAGTTTTGACTGGTCAACATAATCGTCTTCAAATTCTTTATCTAAATAGCTAAGAGAAATTGATGGAAGATCTGACTCAGCAATTGAAACCTTATCTTTTGAATTAATAATCAACTCTATAAGCTCATCATCAGAAATTACTGATTCAGTATTACATGAATAAATGAATACAAAAAGTGTTAAAAGACTAAATTTCAATAATGATTTCATACATCTAATATATATATTTAATTCATATTTGAAAACCATTTATGCTTTCCGAATAAGTTTTTAGGAATTGGCTTTGAGTGAATTAGGTGCCAATTTAAACCATTTAGAACATTTTCTAGATACCTTTTCAAATTTGGTTTAACAATAAATAAGTAGGGTAAAAATGAAATTATTTTTGGCTTATCTCTCATAAAATGAGGGTAAACTGTTATGCTTAAAAAAACACTATTGGATTCCTCTATGATTTCCCATATAACAAGAGATTTCCTACCACCTTTACGACCTATTAACAATTGATAACCTTCATTTTTTTTCCACTTAAAAAATTCTCTAATTAATTTAAAATTATTTAAGTAAATGAGCTCATCGCTAGATCCAACTCCAGGCCATTTTATTGTTTTATTTGATTTACAAAAGGGATGAAACAATTCTAAATTGGATGGTTTTGAAATTAGTTGCCAAATATCTTTTTTGCTAGCATTTATTTTCTTTTTTACATAAATGCTATGAGATTTAGTGTAGTGTTCGAGATTTACATCCATCCTTTATTAGATTTTTCGACTTTAAAAGCAACATTATTAGAAATTAATTGAAGAGCTTCATAATTAAATACTCCAACATTAACAAAGCCTCCAGCAGTTAAAAGAGCTAGGCTTCCCAAATTATATTTTTTATACCATACTGGCTGATATATTATTATTGACTGAACCTTATAAGTTTCAATAATTTTATTTTTAATGTCCCATATTCCTGACTTCACTCTTATAAAGTCTTTTGACACATATAATGAGTTATTTTTAAATAACCTCCAGTTTATAAAGAACACAATTAACACATAAAGCAATGATGAAATTAACATGTAAGAAGTAATCATGAAATGAAATAACATATTGCATAAAACAAAAACTAAAACCGGAACAAATCCATAAAAAGATGTATTTACAATTGGTTTTCTAATATTTGGTTTCAGTTCAAATTCATCTTCATTTTTACTATCATAAATGAACTCAAAAAGTTCATTAGCTTGATCTTGAGAACAACCTGGAACATTAATGTTGCTTCTTTTATCAAAAGATTTTATCTCAGAACTTGACGCTTGATTAATAATTACATTTTGAATATTAAGCTTTTTCTGAATCCAGTTTTGAGAGAATGTGTATTGCTGGACTTTTGATGGAGATAAAATAAATGATTTTGTGCTCAATAATCCATATTTAATTTCAAGATTGTTAGATTTTTTAGTTGCCTTGTATCCAAAAAATTTAAAAAGAGTATTGATTACGTTAACTGCTAATACAATTAGTATTGAGTAGAACAACACGACTAAAATAATAAAAGGTGTATAATTAATATTTTTGAAAAATTCACCTAATGTAGACGAATATTCTATTTCAAAGTCGGTTAAAAATTGTACTACTACAGCCATAGAACCAAAGATTAAACCTAACGTTTGAAAAAATCTTGATGTCAATCCAATTTTTACAAGGGTTTTAAAATTAATTTGAAATGATTTATCATCAATCTTTTCATTTCCTTCAACTTTAATCTTTACAGTTTTTTGTTTTATGATTTCAGAAATTGATTTAATGTCTTCAGAAATTTGTTTAGATACAGCTTTAATATCAACTTCAGTATCCTTAGATCCGGCAGTATCCATTTGAATTTCATAAATATTAAAAAGTCTGTGAATAACAGATTGATTAATATTGATTTGCTGAATTTTTTCAAATGGTATACTAAGCTTTGTTTTTTTTAATATCCCTTTATTAATAAGAAATTGGGATTTATCAAAATCAAATTTGTATGTGAAATAATAATAATTTAAGTAGGAAAATATAGCTACCAAACTTAACCCAACAATGAATAGAATTAATGCAATCTTAAAGTTTCCCTGAAAAGCAGGAATAAGGGCATATAAAAAATTATAAGAATTTTTTCTGACAGCATTTGCAAATAAAACTATAGATCCAATGGCAGATTGTTTTCTGAATACTGAAAACTTTTCTAATAATGCTTTTTCCATATAATCATTTGTCTACTTCTTTTTTTCAATACGTTTTGAAACAAAATCTTTAAATCTTTTGGCATCATCTAAAGTCAAGCCATGAATATTAATATCTGATGCTGAACCACCAGCTGTGTAAAATTGAAGAGAGGCTAAACCAAATCTTCGGGATATAAAATCTTGATGGAGTGCAATATGTTGAATCCTGTTGAAAGGGATTAAAACTGATGTCTGCCACAATACACCATATTTGTAGATTACATCATGATCTCTGAAAGCATAGCTTTTTCGATTAAATGAAATCCAGTCATAGAAAAACAAAAGGACCCATATAAATAAATACAACATAATAATTGTGTTAGTATAATTTTCAAACCAGTCAAAATCTAAAAGATTGAATGCTAGGCCTAGTAGGGTAGATAAAACAGAAAAAACTACAATGCTGGAAATGACTGTAACTGAATAATATTTTCTATTAAGCTTTGATGTTATTATTTCCTCAAATTTCGGTAGAGTTTCTTTTAAAATTTTTTCGTTACTGAATTTATTATTCATTAATTAAATATAGTTTACAAAAATGAAATAACAGATATGTGAGTGTTAAAAAAGCCTTAATTCAAAGTTATGGCACCCTCTTTGCAAATTTTAAATACTATGAAACATTTAAAATATTTTTTTGCAATAATAATTTTATCTTTCTCATACTCATGTTCAGTTGATGAAGGAGAAGTTGAATTGAAACCTAAAACAATGCTTGATTTGGTTCAAGAAAGTACTAATTATACATATTTAACATATGCTATTAGTAAAACAGGTCTTTCAAATACATTGAGTTCAAATAATGCTAACCTTACTTTATTTGCTCCCGATGATATGGCATTTGATAGTTTCTTGATGCAGAATGGGTTTAAATCAATTGATGAAATACCTGTTGATGTTCTAAAAAAAGTTCTTTTAAATCACGTGCTGGTTGAAGAAGTCGAATACAGTAAATTCGAAACTGGATACTATGATACAGCAGCTGAATTTGTTAACGAAACTTACACAAAAAATATTTCAATGCACGTTGAACAAGTAAATATGAGAATTACTCTTAACGGAGAATCAATGATTACTAGGGCAGTTAGAGCAGAGAATGGAATAGTACATGCTGTTAACAGAGTCATACCGCTGCCTACTATAGTAACTTTTGCAAAGGCTGACGAAAATCTTGAAATTTTACTTGCTGCTTTAACTAGACCAGATTTGACTACAGATTTTCCTTCAATTCTAAGTACTGGGGCTGATACATCCCCTGCACCTTTTACCGTATTTGCTCCCACAAATGATGCTTTTATAGCTCTCTTACAAGAACTTGGAGCAAATTCACTAAGTGATATAGATGAGCCAACATTAAAGTCAACATTAACATACCATGTAATTGCAGAGACTGTTGCTGCTTCATCTGACTTATCAGACAATCTTCAGTTAGAAACTTTAGGTGGGACAATTACAGCTAATGTAACTGGTGGAGCAACTTTAACTGATGGAAATAACAGAGTTAGTAATATTATTGCGGTAGACATACAAGCCGATAATGGTGTGATACATGTCATTGACAAAGTAATTTTACCAAACTGATATAAATTTTCTCACTCTACTTTATCTCCCTTGCTTTTGTTTTAAAGAGGGAGATAGTAGTGAGTACTTTGTAGGATTGCAACTACTTTCTCAAATTTGATATTTATATAAATAGTAAAAGGCTTAGTTCGCTTAATTATTTAGTAGACACCTTTAATATATTCAATCTCTAGTTTGAATTCACCTTCTTGTTTATCAGAAATTTGCAATCCAAGTGAATAGGTTTTTTCAATGTCTAACTCTGGATAATTAGAATAAGAATATCCCCTCCATGAGGGTGTAAAATCTTGAATTGGCAGTATTATTTCAGCCCATTCGTCCTTTATTGATTTAAAATTTGAAGAATAAGAAGCTCTCATATTATATTGTCGAAATCTTAATTTATACGTATTTCCATCACCCTTGATTTTAATTTTTACAGCTTTAATTCCGTTTAAATCTTGATCTAATCTCATTCTAGTCGAAGCAAATCCTCCATTATTTGCTAAAGAAAGATTTCCATTAAACAATAAATTATCATCCTGATTTAAAGATAAGCTAGAAGATGAGATTCCTCCCATTACATCATCATTGACAATATTCCAATTTTTTAATCCAATTGATTTTTGAGGATAAACAATATCAAGGTCTTGACAATTCAAAGAAAATGAAATTAATAATATTATGTAAAATAGATTTTTGATATTAATGTTAAATCAAATGATATGCCGAATAATTAATTTAACTTTACATCAATCCTCTGGTGAAGCAAAAAGCAATTTATTTGTAAACAGTAATCGGAGGATTATTTTTTTGAAAGCCAAATGAAGGTATTTAAAACAAATTGCTTCCAGTCATAACCTTTAGTATTCATTCCTGCATACATCTTTCCATCTTGCATATTAAATATCATTGCTGTAAAACCATTAGAGTCCCCAAAAGCAGCAATTTTTCCTGAGCCATAAATACCTGCTAATCCTTGAGAGTTTCCCCTTCCAATTGGTCCGATGCCTGTTGAGTGTTTAACATTACTAGAACTTTCACTGAGTTTTAAAATATTTTCATAATTAGGACCCGAAAGAGCACTTCCTCCAAAAGAAACTAGCTTTTCTACTTTATATTTTCCATTAACTAATGGATGGTTTTTATTTAGATTGCTGTTTTCAAACTTAATCATTCCTGGGCCATATTTTTTTTCATAATTAATCGTATCAATAGTGGTCCCAATTGAGGATTCTATATCAAATTTTGATAATAATGGATTAATAGCTTGATCAAATGGAGCATGTTCACTAAACACAAGTAAAGACCCGCCATCATTAACCCATTCATGTAACTCTGACAACTCCTTAGTAGTAAAAGTACTTTTATCTTCTGCTGATCTTTCAGTTGCAAAATCAAAAGGTAATGCAGTCATTATCACAAGAACAGAAGCCTGATTTAAATTTTCTTTTGTAAAATTTTTATCTAAAAAAGAGACCCTATATCCATCATTTAAAAGCAAGTCAACTAATGGCTTAATTAAGTGAGATTGTACAAAAAAGTTTTTATGAGCAGAGTCAAACATTATTAATGGTCCCTCGTTTGTTTCATAAGACGGGTTTTCAATTTTTAGATCAAATTCTATATCATTATACATTGGCCATTTATATGGATAATCAGAATTTTGGCTTAAAACAAAAAGAGGAAAGCATAAAAAAATAAATAGTTTTTTCATTTTCTTTTTTTTGTGTAATAGATAAGGGGAACTAAAAATATTACAAGTAAAACTATAATTCCTCTAATATATAATTCATTCATTTGGTTAGTTTACATAAAGTTATACTAAAAAATGTAATTTAGAATATGGACATTATTTTACTGTTTTTTATTTCAGTTCTATATTTAATTATTATAATTCCAATATTCAAATCACTAGAAAAGAAAGCTGCCTTTTTATATAGCTTTCTATTATTAATGCTTTTTTTAATCATGTATCTCTATGTGAATAGTGAATACTTCGATTATTATAATTATCCCTTTGATTTTATGAAACCAAAAACTAACTAAAGTTATTTTAGAATTTAATTTATTTGATCATTTAAAATTCTTAACTTAAATATATTAACCAAATAA
>MDSZ01202546.1_pt1 | contig 11995 bp, 6 predicted proteins | sample 811201 | NCBI WGS metagenome assembly MDSZ01 (sample SAMN05326647, study PRJNA326480) | marine metagenome | isolation source: seawater | place: Indian Ocean: North | collected 2010
GTTAATGCACATTAGCCCGGCTTTTCGCCCCTAGTGGGTTGTTTTCAGCGCGCCGCTGCGCCCTAGTCCCGATCCCCGGGCCCGTACACCCCCCTGACCTCAGCCGGCCCTTAAGAGGGCCCTACGAGTCCTCCCGACCCAATCCGCGGGTACAGGCTAACGATGGAGCGAATCCCTATGGTGGCGTCCGGCCCCGTGCTCTGGCAAGGGTTTTTCCAAAATTAACAAAATTAAGGGCTGCACTTAGCGCCCCGAACACCTCTTCTGCGGGTGTCCATGCGTGCCGGCTGGTCTTTAGAGGAGTCCGTGGCGCGGGTATCCATGCGCACCGGCGCGGGTATTCACGTCAAGAGGTTCGCCTCAAAGTATCCTTGTAATGGACAATGGATAATTGAGATTAATCTCAACAATTCCACCGTTTTGTCGTGCCCATCACCAACAGCACCGTTGTTCTGACAATAAACTAGCACAGGGACTTTCACCTGAAATTTCAAAGAATCGCACCTATCCCCTACCAGGCGCATTTACCTCACTTGGCGATTTTAGATGCTTTAATAGACACCCAAGCTGGGGGCGCCTGTTGAGTGTCGTGCCCTGTTCCAAAACGCTACCTTAAAGTGACGCGTCTATTGCAATAAGAAAAAATGGAATCATTGCCGAGCTTGCCCATGCCAAAAGGCTTTCTGATTTTTTAACGGCTGATAGAGATCATGTTCTTGTTTGATGACCTTCTTTTGTAGTTTTGCGGCATGCGTCTCCAGTGTCGCTTTTGATGCAGATTCAGAGTCCATACGGGTGGATATATGCGTGATTTGATCTCGATAAAAAGCCAGCATCCTGATATTCCATTTTAACACAAGCTGAGTGAGAAAGTTCCCAGAAGCAAATTCACCTATGGTGCATCTAGTCAGAGGATAACCGCAGAGGAATAATAGATGCTTCGCAGATGAGTACAAAGACGTGAGAAAAACGAGTTCAAGAACAGTCCTCTGGGCAACTTGTACACTTTCAAGTATTCATTGTCCTCATGGGTCCATATCCGATGAAGCCTGGCCTTGGTCAAATTAGAAGGATGCGAGTTGTACGAATTTCTTGCCTATGTATATATTGTGTAGCTCCATTATCCGTAGCTGTGTCGAGACGGTACATGTCGACTGATACACTACGCTGGTGATTTACTGGGTCTACTGATCCCAAGCAAAAGTTAGGTGCAGGTGCGACGGAGGGGCTGACTTTAAGCATCAGTTTGTTCAGTAATCCTAACTCTCTTGAAGAACAATATTTAATCGGTGAACTTCCAATTCGAATCCTGTCAGAAGCGCTGACTGCCAAAGCATCAAAACGAGCATGCTCTACATATTGACTATTTTTCTGAGCTGAAAGAGCGAAATGTTCTAATTCCATCCCCCACACGACCGCCTCCCGGACCCTTACCTCCATTCTGCGAGGTCCTAGCAGCTGTGCGTTTCGGCTAAGAACTACCTTCAGCTCACGATCGATTATTTCAATAAGCCTCAGGCGTTGCTGAAGATCTTGGCGACTGGCGCGCATGCGCAGCCTCAGCTTTTCCTGCAGTTTCCTGTCGGTGTCTGCTGATCGAGACCTGAACATAAGCCTTAAGACATGAGAACAGATTGGCAGTCGAACACTGACTTGACCTGCGAAATGCAACTTGTGTGGTGTAAAATCCGCGCTTTGCCCTTGCAGCTTTTATTTTCGCAACCCAGCTTTTTACTTTCAAATGCAACCAGGTCAGTTTAAGGTCTATATATGACCTTGCACCCAACGAGCCGTGTTTTTTTACGAAAGCATCTTGCTCTTTGACATAGCCTGCAAATTCAGTCCACCTAGGGTATCAATAGTTTGCTATTTTATATTATTTTCTTTCTTCATGGGATATTAACCGGTCGTGAATAATATCCTCCACAGTGACTCGCGACCAATATGGTACCTTTTTAATCACCGTCTCACGTGGTGTGTCACTCTCCAGAAGGTTTCCCCTGCCAAAAAAACAGGCAATTTGATAGCGCCGTTTCCTGCGCCGGTGATTGTCTGCAGCTCGCTGTGTTAGCCATAGCTTTCGTTCAAAGGCATGTACTGCTGAGCTTCTGCGGCCTCTAGACCCGCGCCAAATGCGCTGTATTTGTACTATGCCCAGGGGATTTCCCTTCATATTGACTCTCAGGTCGCGCAATGGTTGTTCAGTGATTTTTCTTTTCCTGTGTTGTTGATGCTCCGTGGTCATTTTGGGCACGTAGGCGACATCACCAAGCCGCTCCCATTCTCCCTTTGGGACTTTATTTGCGCATTGTAAGCAAAATTGTTTCTTTTGCAAACAACCACCCGTCTTGCGAGCAGCATGCTGCCTGCAGTTGTCACAGTGCGGCACCTATGATACACGTTTGAGGGAGAGTACATCGGAAGTCCAAGGCACCATTTCCTCGTAGCTGTGAAATTGGAGTGAGCCCATGGAATGTTGATCTTCAAAACAAGTGTCACAGTAGTGATCATTGCATTTTTCACAACGCTTTGTGCCTACTTAATGTACACATTTGTTGCTGCTGGTCATTTTTTTCAAACGCGGAAGGGCACTTATTTGAAAGTGACAGTATACACACATTTCAATGCTTACAAGATTGTGATTGCAGCTGTGCAACACGCTACACTGGTTGCAATATAGCTTCCTGCACTCGATGCAGTACGTTGACACGGAGCTAGCAGAACACTCAGAACATGAGACCTCAAATATCGAGCCTTTACTGGGCATAAAAATGGGCTTCCTGACGTCCTTATTTACAAGTATTTGAGGCTTTGTCCAGAGGGAGGCTCGAGTGCGTCGATTAAACCAAAACTCACAACCTGACTCAAAGTCCACAAATAAGTCATATACACCACGTGCGTAACTATAAGTTACTTCTCGGCTAGAAACACTACGCCAGACTCGCTGAATACAAACTGCAGAGGATATTTGCTGTCCTTTTTCTGAGTGACTCAGCTGTATGCTCTTTTGCAAGCCAAACAACACGCGTGAATGGTGTATTCGCCACAATGAAATAATTCTCTGTGAGAAGACATGTAACTGCGAGTCCACACGACCCACACAGGACAGCGAGCGCAGACTATCAGTGTGATACTTTGCCACTTTTGATTGGAATACATGCTGTTGTAGGAAGGCACAGGTCTTGGCATCAGGCTCGGTGAGCCTATCATTGCAAAAAAGTAAAGAATTGAAGAAAATGCTTGCGAGGCTATGAATCGTCTGCAGAAACTCGCTATAGCGCAAGTGCTTATCAACAGCTCCGGCGTTACTGTGATTGCGATTCTTCATAGACATGAGCTCAACATCACAGGGTCGCAGGCCAGCGGCGTTTGATGGCCACATTACGTTTGATGAGTCTTTTAGTAGCCGTAAGAAGCTCCCAATTCCTAGTAGACTCGTATTTTCCTTTTGACCATAGCTACAGTATGTCGCAAATATTCGCTGAAGTTCAGCGTTATGATCACGATTGCAAACATTAGATTGCACCAAAATCTGATGCTGAATCTTCGTTTCGCGCGTACGCTCGAACATTGAGCGACCTGCTAGATGTGCTTCTGCTACTCTATAGTGCTGTCTTTCTGCTACTTTATGATTTTGACAGTATAGATTGCGCTTGATACTGTCGGCAAATACACACGCGATTTCATTCATCAACTTGCATTTTGAGAAGTGTAGCGTAAATCTGCGGTACCTACGCCAGCACGCCACAATGACCGTGGCGTATTTTATTCTCAGTTTGAAATCAAGAATAGCGATCAATGCTGTCCAGGATGCCAAGGACAACAGACAATGGCGTGCCCTTTTCCCAAGTTGATGCTGGATCCAGCGTTTGAGAAATTTCTGGGTGAGAATTACCTGCACAGTGACTTATCTTACCGATGAAAAATTGGTGACTCTGCATCCGCTCTATCCGAGACGCACCAGGGAGCTTCCTTGCAAGGTGCCCTCGCTGCAATGACTGTATATGAATGATTTGGCGTTCTATCGCCTTGTGCGATCTATCCTCTTTGTGGATAGCTCGCAGCAAGTCGTGGCGAATAATATTATGCTTCTGCTGAAGTCTGCAGTTGCAATGCGTCGTTGCCTTCATGTTTGTGGTTATGAGCTTATAGTTTGTTCTCATGCGTACATTATGCTGTCTCAAAAAAGTTGTAATTTTTATTGCAGCAAACCACACTTTTGCATTTTCTTTGATTCTCAGCCGCCTCTGTCTGAATGCACTCTGGATTCTAGAAACTGTCATTTGCAAACTACTAGCATAAACTATGCGATTGCGGTGGGGTTGCAGCAAAAACCAGCACTGAATTTTATGCGCCGCACCTTGCTGCTCAAAATTGTAGTTTGTTGAAGCGTTTGTGCTGCAATAGCGAGAAAGAACGAGCCGCTGATTATGACGATGCTTAGACTGTCTTGCACGCACTCGCGAAATGTTGCCTCGTTGTAAACGCTGGATGGAGCCAGCAGCAAAAGCCCCAATGTGAAAGTGATGTGGTTTCATATTGCCACCATCTCGACGTCTTCGCACTAGTCCCTGGATTCCCTTTGTGGCATGTTCTCGCAAGTGGTCAGCTGCCACCTCTTTCAGCATGTTATAACGCCGAAAGGCTCTAAATATTCTAGCATAATGCCACACAAGTTGTCTTGGAGCGTTTTTGACTCTTATTTCAAGTTTTCTATTAATATGTGGCACCAATGAAAACCTTGTATCCATTACAACTCCTCTTAACACTAAAAGGACAAAGGTTTTGATTTCATTTGCAGCATGGGTCTTGGATTTAGCTCTAGAAACATATACCAACTTTATCCAACGGTCCCATGTACTTGATATTCTATTTGCTGCTCTCATATTTGCAACCCTGCAGAGCAGAGTGGCTGCTTTGGCATGCGCAAGAGCGTGATTTTTGTTTTGCACGAGGAATTTCATCGGCAAGTTGCGTTTTATCCCTTCCAGAGTCACCTCGCGAAGTGCATTTCCTACAATAATATCTCGATCTCTACCGCAAAAATGGCGGGTTGATGGTCCCTGCCACTGACGTGCAAGTCTAAAACGAGAGACATCAATAAGCTTTGATAGATGCGTGACCATGCAATCTCCAACAGGATAATTGAACGCGAGCGGTCTTGTCGCAAATAGGGACTGTGGAAACGCATGCCTCGGTGTTGGACTGGGAGTTTTGCAGTTTATGGGAGAGTAAGAGATTCGCGGCCTGAGTAAGAGAATGTTTTTGTTGTTTTCAGTCACATTCGAAGCTGGGAAATCAGTCACACGCTCTAATGCCTGATACAACAAATCTGTATTAGAAATGGCGACGACGAAATCAATGGCGTGCGAGGTTGTGGCCCCTAACATGGCGCCGCGAGGTAACGGCCTCAGGCTGATGCAATGCCTGGGTACCGTAGGTATTGATACGGTACATTAAAAACATGTCAGCTCAGGACAACTTGAAATCGGCGCAAATCTACTTCCAGAAGACTCACTCGGACGCAGGTTACAGTGAAGATGACTCGGACTACGTCTAGTTGTCTCGGACCGTGGCTCAACCCCCGAGTGGGCCGCCCCGCCGCGGCCGGCGGCGGGCACCTCAGCCTGAGGCTGCGGCCGGACCATACCGGACCCGCCCGAGGTTAGCCCGAGTCGAGGGATGAGGGGAAGCATGCTCCGGATCGACGTGAAGACTCGGGCCCACTCCGGCTTAAGCGGAGCCGGACATGGAAATAAACCGGAGGTGACTCGGCGGAGGTGAGTGGCCCGGGGCAAGATAGATTAATAAAAACCAGCACGTTGCAAGGGGGGGGGGGGATTTAAGCAGGGTCGGACCCCGGGTTCCCTAGGAGCCCACGGCGCATGACCCACTGGCACCGGAGTCCTAAGTGCCGCCTCGGAGTCAGGCCGGGCTGGTTCATTCTAGTTAGAGCTAAGGAAAGATAAGGCAGGATGTTACTCCAAAGAATCAACCGGTGTCCGACAGGGGGGAACTCCGACTGCCAGTGGGCTAACCATCGGCCCGGCCCCTTTCAAGATCAAATAGGGGGGGATCATGAAGAGGATTTGAAGGAAGACCACGGAAGCCTAAAAAAAAAAATGAGCCACGGTAAGCAAACAAACATCGCCGCATCCTCCGCATCGCTGTCCTTGTTTGTTTGCTTATTTAAATTTAAATAGTCCTGAGCCAAGTTCTAAGTATTAGTTCAGCCGTCGTTGTTTGTGCTTGTCCGCTCTCTTGCACGCGACTCGTATATATAAGTATCTAACGTCGCTTCGCCTTTCCAGAGAATAAGCTACGCGCACTAGCCAAATCGTGTAGGCGTCTGGTTTTCTCCTCCGCTTCAGTGAGGCTATCATTGATGTCCATTAGGTCAGGAGGGGTGTCGTTTACGCCGGTGTCCTCACTTGCGGTGTCCTCAGGTTCTAAGTCATCTTGATGGCTATGTAAGAATGATACACTAGATTCGGCACGAGCAAGAATGGCAGCTTCCCGCTCTCTTTTCATCTTTTCCCTCTTTTCTTTCCGCGTCTTCTCACCGATTTTCATACCGGCTCGGCACACGCAGAGCAAGAGAGAGCAAATGCATTTAAAGATAATAAGTTCGCATTTATAAATTATCCGGCCCAGTCTAGCAAGACATTTTCCCATTCTGGGGAATATGGCTTCGAAATGTTCCCAGAGGAGGCTAAATTTATTTTTGTAAATGCGAAATTTGCCGTTAAGGGCTCTTTGGGCGTAGGTGATCCATGATGTGTGGCCAGCAATACTAACTAGATCGACGATAATATCAAGTTCTGAACCTGGCGGAATCTTTGGTCCAGGTCTTACTGTGTCAAAGCCATAATCAGGTCGCACGGTGAGCCTAGCTCGCTCTCCGAGAGACATCTGTTGAACTCCGACATCAACTCCTCGGATTACTTTACCACGTGTATGGTAGATAAGCCGGACGCCCAGACTACCTCGAACCCGTTTACTTCCGTTATGCGCATTGCCCAGGCCAAGAGGTACTTCGAGTGCCGGGGCAAAACCAACCTCCCGCAAGTGTCTCACAGAGACAGACTTAGATGTGGCCAATTTGGGCTGCATGTATATGGGCTCCTGTTGAGATGAAATCGATTTTGGCCTCCCGATAGCTATTCGGTGATAGCCACAAAGAAGCGTCTCAAACGAGCAGCCTGCAGTGAAGATACTAAGTGATTTCTTGGTACGCGGAACAACGTTTGACGTGAGAGTCCTGTGCAAATTCTTCCGGGGCGGGCCCCTATTTGTCGCTTGACTGCTCCGTTTCACTAGTTGATTAATGGCGGTGCCATCGAACTCAACTTCGCCTAGTACGCTGTGTTCGCCAACTCGATCATACTCCCGGACTTGAATCAAGAGAGTCTTATTCCTAAGCTTTCTTGCTATATTGTTAGTGGATCCGCGGTCCTTGGTAACATCAGGAAGTGGGAAGTGGAAAATGCAATTCTCCCACTGCGGATTCGAGCTATTACGCGCAACAGGAGACTCGCCAAGAGGCCGATTGTCCCAGAATGCGCTAAGGTATGAATCATTTTGCGACACGTCTGTGCTTCTGCTCAGCTCTTTGCAGGCTTCCACTTTGATAATGACATGAGACATGCCTGTCTTAATGTGAATAGTCTGTGCCGCAGTGACACGCATGGTCCCATTTGGCATCCTTGGCCGCAATGGGTAAATCCTTGACTCAGAGTCGCAGTCTGCTAGCACCTTGACAATCTGCTGTGCTGAGAGTGACACCTGCCCCACGAAAACATCCTTGAAAAATGTATTATGGTCAAAGACTTCAAAACGAAGAAGAGGTTCCATGTACTTTGAACTCGAGTGAGATCGCTTGCTTCCCCTGAGAGCTGCGCGTTCGACCCAATGAGTGACTGGGTTCACAACAGGCACGACAAATGTTTCCCCCGTCCATACAGGCTCTACGGTGCCATCAACAACCTGCGTTGCACCGGCGAAATTGTCCTCCCAATAAACGGCGCAATATGGATCCGGGACCTATGGTGTGTCAAAGATCATTGGAGACAAACGGGTGCTGTGGGTTACATCCAAAGCAGAGGCTTGATACACGCGATTTGCACCTAGGACCTGAACATGGATGCACGGCCCAGAGCAACCCGATTCAAACCATATAGGCCGGCCACCTCGCATTGCGGTAGAATCTACGACCGCAACCTTCCCCAAGATACGCATCTCGTACAAAACGCCAATTTTGTCAAATCTTTCTGGATAATGAATCTCATCGCCAGACTCCAGTACTTCCTTCCGCACTCCAAATCCTGCCGCTAGTATGCGTTCCCTCTTATCGTTGAGCTTGTTCTTATCCTTATATTTTCCGTAGCACTCCTCACAAAGTCTAAGGAAGCTGTTTTTTGCATAGTCTAGTTACTAACACACTGGCATTCCACGGCTTGTGTCCCCAGGCCACCACAACTGCTTGCGTTACCTTACGCTTGCCACCTGGCACTCTGTCAGAGTTGATGCGACATTGATAGCAATCGGGCGGTGTACGGAATTCATGATATTTGGGACGCAATAAGGGGTGCCCATACCTGTTGCTTACATTCTAAGACTACACATAATTTCGACTTACCGATTCGGTTCGATCATCCTCGAGTTACATAGCCTTTAGCTTGTAACTCATGCCGTATGTGAACTGGAGGATACCTACGGTACCGTAGGTACCTACGGCACTTACAGAACCGTACTCATGCTGTTTGATGGTATTTATTCAGCCAGTTTCTTGGTCGCTACCAGAAAGAAAGCGACGCCAACAATTACTATCTTTATATTGCTACCCCTTCATATGATTGCTACCCCGGGCCACTTGAAGTGCTCGGCTGCCGCCCGAGCGGCCCAGGCCCCGGGCCGCCGGGCACGACCGCAATAACCTCCGTAACACCCCATGCACTCGCCCCAATTGCTCAACTTAGGCGTCAGCCCCGGCTTCAGGTGGGAACTGTGACGTCCGAGCCCCAGTCTCTGGAAATTCAAACAGCCTGAGCACCACCCCGGGGTCGTATCAATATGGCCCGTGTGTGAATTAACACCAAACTTTGAGCAATGTATCCCAGGATCCGGTACAAAGAGCCTCGCCTGTTGGGCTCACGCCTAAACAGGAAATACGATTGCTATGGCCAGTCAAAGTCCAGTGCTGCTGGAGTTGCCTGTAACACAGGGATAATAGCGTTGTAGTGTAGATATCACACTTACCCGATACTCGTTACATCCCAGCAGTGTGTCTTGAAGTCACCGCACCCAGCAAAAAGGATACGGCCAGATCGCGAGAAGTCAACTGAAGTGATTCCGCAGACTATTTTTGCCGATCTAAATATGTTTATGCTCATCGTGCAGCGCAGGTCAAATATTCGACAAGTAGAATCATCAGATCCTGTCCCAACAGTCTTACCATCAGGAAAAAAGGCAACAGAATTTATGTCGGAATCGTGGCCCGTGAAAGTCATAAGTGGAAGACCAGGGACCCTGGAGTCCCATAGCTTGGCTGTAGAATCACAGGAACCAGTCACAAACAGTCTCGGCGAATTTGGATCTAGTGCGACACTCATGACATCACCCGTGTGATCCACAAATCGCATTATGCTCTCATCTTGCTCTATGTCCCATAAGATCGAAACGGAATCTCCTGAAGTTGTCAAGATTGAGCATTCATCTACGAATCGACAACAGGAAAGGTAGGCATCGTGACCTGCGAGTTCGGACATAGCACGCATTACTTGTCCATGATCTGTTCTGTATATGTAGCATAAGTTATTCAGTCCGCCACACGCTACCATCTCGTTTCTCTGTTGTTCAAAAGCACACGTCATCACCCAAGAAGAGTGGGCAGGCCCCAAATATAATTTCGTGGTTTGACTGTTCCAAATGATAATTTTTCCATCCTGAGAAGCACTAACGATGTTGTGCCTACCACGCACTAATAAATATTTCTGGCCCCCTCATATCTACGTCACCGATGCTAACCCGTTGCCCGACCAGTGCAAGGCGTAAATTTTCCCCAAATGGCCCTCTAGCAGCCGTTGCTCTCGCGGGATCGTTGATCCTGGCTCTTTGAAAGCATGCCGTAGTGCAGTGCCACTCGCACTCTTCACACGCTGCCGCTCGCTCTCTATGGCAAGTTTCAGTGCTTCAACCTGAGCTCTTGACTTAGTTGTCATTAGCTGTCATCACCAACAGACATTCCTTCACATCGTCCAAGCTCATTAATAATGACTCTTGCTGGGTGTTGTTGGCTCTTAACAAGGAGGTCCAGCAAAGAAAGATACTATGTATGTATCTCTAGTTTTCGCCCCCCTCAGGGCCGGCTTTTTGAGGCAGCACAGCACGGCGATTGGCGGCCCTGGCTGCGATTGCGGGGTCGGGGCCGCAGGACGGCACCTTCGTCGCAGCCCACGCGCGCGGGCTGCCCGTGGTTTTATGGCGTGCTGAAATGCTCCTGGGGCGAAATCTCACGCAGAAATCGCAGCACTAGTTCGCGATGCGGCCAAGAAAAGCTGACCTGAAGCTCGGCCCTCGACGCACCCATAACGAGCCTCGTGGGGCTCCGCGCGAAAAACTTTCGCTGAGCCGAGGCTGCCCGAGATGGTAACAAAGTCAGTGCAACTATACCCGCGCACCGCGGTATCCCGCAACTACACTTAATAGACGCCGCCGCAAGAGACTCAAGGTCAAGTTCGCAGGAGTCGGTAAAAACGGATTTCATGAATTTTGTTAATTTCGCATTTTAAGGAATTTCTGGATTTTCGCACCAATTCCGTCGCTGAGATCATGCTCGGCGTACCGCCCCGCGGCGCGACGTAACAGAAATCGCCATGGATATTTTCGTCATGGAACTGAACTTGACGGAAATATCACGGCTATAGAGACGGCGCCTGCTGTCGGTACGGAAAAAGCTGGACGGAGCGAAATGCAGCCGTTCCCCGCGAACGCGAGGGGACGACGGTGCGAGCCCGAGTAATGCAGCATTTAGTATCTATACATCGAACGCGGCACCTGTCGTTCGTTGTGGACCTTTGGACCATGTCTCACGCTCCTCTATTGTTACGGTGCTAGGACTAGTGCTAGGACTGGTGCGAGCTGAGAGCTAGCGGACTGTAAGACACTAGCAAGCAGCTTAGAGTCAAGTTTTGGCTCTGACCGATTTGCAAGCCCTCGTCCGCCGTCGCCCCGATGGATATATGTTGTTGTGTGTGTGTGTCGTGCCCACTGCCGTTAAACGGTAAGGAAACCCTTAGCGGAAAAACCTTACTACCTCCTGTGGCAGAAGGCGCGCGTCAGTGCGCTCGCCGCACGCTCGCGTGCACGATCAGGAAGATTCAGGGGGCCGTGGAGGAGCAGGAAGCCCCCACGGGGGGGCGGGCAGGCGAGGTGCGCCACCGCGCCGGGGAGGGGGGCCTCGACGGTAAAGGCGTAGTGGCCGCGGCGCGCGACCCCGACGGGGCCGGGGAACACGCCTGCCAGCGCGGGCAGCGCCGACGTAACTGCCTGGGCCGCTGCGAGCCCGGTCGCGCCGTGGAGCACGCCCAGCGGCGTCAGGCGGCGGCCCTGAGCCTCCACGCGCCGAGCATGGTTCCGCCGCGGCAGGACCGTCGCCACGGCGCTGCGTGAACGAACCGTCGCGACGCGGCCGCGGCGCGCTGCGTGTCGAACGGCGGCCGAGGCCGAGATCCAATGCCCCAAGCCGAAGGCACCTCGACGTCACCGACGCCGCAGCGGCGCTCAAGGCCCGCGGCGGCGCCCCGCTTCGCGCCAACGACGACCTCGACGCCCCAGGTCCGCCGCGCGTGCGCCGCGGGCCAGGCGCGCAGCGCCAGCGCTTCGTCCCGGGGCGCCCCGACGACGGCGAAGCCGCCGCGCGCCGCCAGCAGGGCCTCGGCGGCCGCGCGGAAGCGCCGCAGGGCGTCGCGGTTGAGGCGCTGCGCCGCCGCGCGCA
>MDSZ01102627.1_pt1 | contig 11994 bp, 5 predicted proteins | sample 811201 | NCBI WGS metagenome assembly MDSZ01 (sample SAMN05326647, study PRJNA326480) | marine metagenome | isolation source: seawater | place: Indian Ocean: North | collected 2010
ATTCAACAGCTTCTTCAACAGTTTCTTGAGGAACAGATTCAACTACTTCATTCTCAACATCACTCATTTTATAATAAGAGACAATAAAATATTTTTAAATAAAAACAATATTAGATAAACAAAAATGATATTAAGATTGTAAATAATAAGGCATCTTGAAAGGTTAAAGGTTTAAAATTACTATTATCATGACCCCAATTATCTATTAATTTAGGAGCAACTTTATTATAAGCAAGTTGAACAACCATAGCTCTTAAAACAAATAAAAAAATTAATAAAACAATTCCAGAAAATACACTAATATCACCGTCTCCTTTTAAAATAGATTCTACTTTTTTTCCGCCTCCTAACATTAGCATATTACTGATCATTTATATTAAAGTATATATATTTATTCTGGGTTAACTTGTAATTTCAATACTTGTTCAACAGGATTTTTAATTTGATTAGATATATAAAATTCATAATCTAATTCTTTTTTATATTTTATTATATAATTTGGATCTTCAATACGATCACCTTGAAGTACTTTTTTATCTCTTGGTTGACCTTTACGAGGACCACTTTTATATGTTTTATCATAATCAAATAACATATCATCATCTAATTTAATATAAGCAAATCCCATTCTATCACCGGGTTTAGGTTTATTACCGGGGTCTCTTTCACCCATTCTATCAGCTAAAACTTTATGAGCGATGCCTTTAGGATTTTTATAATAACCTCTTAATGATTTAGTAATTATAAAATTACGCATAGTGAATTTGCCTTGTTTAATATCTTCTAATGTTTTATGATACCAATCATTGGTAGTTTCTATATTTTTATCATTCATAATTTTTTCAATAACATTACCAAATACATATTTTACAATAGGAGCATTATCTCTTCTTTTAAGAACAATACCCATAGAATTTCTTTTGGATTTTTTAGTAGAATAATCAAATTTTTCTGCTACATATCTTTTTTTAGATATAAGAATGAAAGGAAAGAATGTTTTTTCATATTCTAAATCTTGTGGTTTATAAATATTATTTTCAGGATCTTCAATAAATGATTTATTTAATAAATTATCTGTAATCCACTTTCCAGCATCTTGACCACATTCTATACAAAATTTAAGAGCTTCTTCTCCTTCTAATAATATATCATTTTTATATCGTTGCCATTTTATAAATACCGAATCAGTATCACCATATATTACTTTAGGTTGACGACATCCATTTTCAATCGCCCATTTTGATTGTTTCCACCATCCTAATTCAACACCGTTTTTTGCATCATATATTCTTTGACGACCAATAGATGTAGTACAGGCTGCTAATTTATTATGAAATATAGGACTGGTAGAAGCACCCGTTTGTCCATATACTGAATTAGCGACTAATTTATATGATAATTGAAAACAATCTAAAACTTTCTTTTTTGATTCTGATGTTTCATTTTTAAGTCTTTTTTTAGTTTCTTTTCTTTGCAATAATAATTGTGAAACAACTTTAGGAATAATACCTTGGGGTTTTTTTAAGAAATGACAAGTTATTTTAGGATTATGTTGATCAATTTTTTTACTAATAGTTATTTTTCCAGCTTCTTCTTCATAAATATAATTATCATATGTAATAGTTTCATAATCAATATTAGGAGTTAAATATCTTAAATATTTTTCATCTTGAATAATGGTATCATGAGAGATATTTTTTTCTATAATAGAATTAGGATAAAGAGAAGCATAATCAACAACTCCAACAGGATCATCTAAATAGATACCAGGTTCTGGTTCTAAAACTATAGCACCTTCAAAGCCTCCTCTTGGAGGAGGATTAGAAATCTGATCTAATATATCATCAAGATACCATTTATTAATAACTTTATCATCAGATACTTTATATTTACCATTATCATATTTTTCGCTTAACCATCCACCACGTTCTTGTCTTATATCATTAATGATTCTTTGTTTTATTTTATCTCTACCGAGTAATTTATAATCTTTAACATAATCATATATATGAAAAGGTCTATTTAATGTCGGTATACGAATATTATCTATATTACAAACTTTAGAAATCAATGAAAAGATTTTTGCTCCTTGTCCTCTTAAATAAATATATGATTGAGGAACATAACATACATTTGCCATAGCGATATTATTAGGTATAATATCTAAAGCCAATGTTAGATTAATACATAATTCACAATCTTGAATACAATATTTAGCAACTTCTGCTCTACCAGCGGGTCCTCCAAATTTATGTTTATTAAATATATCTTGAGGTGATACATCATCTTTCATAAGACACCATTCAATTTTATAATATTCTGATTGTTTAGGATTCCATGATGAAGTTATTAATTTATCTTGTATTTGTTCATCAAATAGTAAATAATCATCAAATAAATAAATATAGGGTTCATCGATATTTTTATGTAAAGATTCAATTTTAAATTTTTTATTATCTTGATAATAGGTTTCACCAATATTACTATGTAATCTTAATGATATATAATCACCATCTTTAAGATTTCCAAATTCATTAGTAAATAATTTAGTTTTACATAATTTTTGTTTTTGTTTCATTTTACAAGAATAAATTTTTTGAATATTGCCTCTCATAAAATGAGAAGCAACATTATCTAATTTATATGATTCTAAATTATTAGTTTTTTCAACTTCTTTTTGTAAATCATAGATGATACGTCCATCCATGTGAATATATCTATTATAATCAGATGTACCAAATTTACTAACTTTGATTCTTTTTTCAGAACATTTTTTATTTCTGTGATTTTTCCAGACTATTTTTTTTTGGGAATCAATTTTACCAAGATTCATAAATTTATATTTATCATTTTTATCATATACATCAATACGATCTATCATATATGCAAAATCAAAACCAAAGATATTATATCCTGTAATATATTCTGGATTGACTTCTTTGATAATAGAGGTCCATTTAAGAAGTAATTCTAATTCATTTTTACAAGGAACAACTTCTATATTATCTAATGGATCACATATTTCATGATCAGATAAATTATCTTCAGGTGCGATAACTAATATATGTCTTTTATAGGGTTCGCTATCACCATATTTATGAAAGACAGTACCAATTTGTATAATTTTATCACCTTCAACTTTAATTATATGATTATTATGATCTTTTAATTTATTTAATTGTTTAGTGATTTTTTTTATATTTACATCTCTTAATTTAAGATTAATTAATTCTTGATTAAAATCACTATCAAATAATTCTTTAAAATTATCAATAGATTCATCAGTTGGTTTTTTATTATCTTTTGTATAGATTGTATTAATATAAATCTGATGTGATTCTAAATGATGTTTAATTTTATCATTAAAAGCGGCTTTAACACATAATGAACAATATTTAGTTATAATTGTATCAATATCACCATTAGATTCATTATTTTCATATTTTTGTAAAATAGAATCATATAGATCAATCGCTAATTTTTTAAAATCTTTATGAGCTTGCGGAAAATCACCATGAGAACTATCACATTCAATATCAAAAGATGCTATTATAAATTTAGAGATAGAATCATCTATAATAGGTTGTATATGATCAATTGTAATATCTTTGATATAAAGATCAATATTCGGATATAATGTATTATTAGTTATAAATTCATCATCATCAACATTAATTTGTATCCAATTAGATGATTGTATATTAGATTAATGAATAAATCGTAATATAGGATTAATATTAGATTCATATAAATGACTATCACATTTTTCATCTTTTTCAAGTTCAATCCATTTTTTATAAATAGAAGGTATATGTTTACCATTGGATAATAGTCGTTTTAGCAAACTATATTTTTCTCTAATTGCTTCTGAATATTTATTCATAGCTGTTTGTGATGTAAATTTTAATTTAACGAAATTATATTTAATAACACTTTTATCAGCTTCACATTTAAATCCATAGAATTCTTTATAAGATACAATATCTTTATTTTTAATTTTAATAAAATCAGATGTAGGTTTATGTGAATAAATATTTTTAATTAATAATTCTATTCCATATTTTTCATGATTAAATAATTTATTAACATCTGATTTAGTATATTCATTAGGAATTTTCAAGTAAAAATATGGTTGATATCCTGAAACACTACATACAACTGATAAATTAGTTTTTGTTTTACCGTATATGGTTACAACAAAATTTTTTTTAGTACAATCTTGTCCATCTTCCATATCATCGGCTAAAATATCAATAATTTGTATTTTCATAATAATAATAATAATAATAATACTTATAATATTTAAATCAAATTTTTTATATAAAGAATACTATGGAAGAATTAACAAATTTATTATTAGGTGTCATAATAGTTGGTTATGTATTCAACTATATATATAAAAATATGAATATGGATAGTGTTAAATCTACGATAGATAATCGTGAATATAAGGTTCGTAAATTAGATGATAGACAAAAAGCAGCTGATAAATTAGCAACAATCAGTAAACGATTACATGATTTAGTTGAACATGTTTATAAGAATTATAAAACAAGAGAAGGTGTAAAACAATTAAAAACTAATTTTAAAAGTAATAATATAATAGAAAATACACCCGGAGGTAAATATACGGCTTATTCGGTAAATAAAGGAGAACAATTAGCCTTATGTTTAAGAGATATAAATACAAATGAATTTATTGATTTAAATTTAATTATATTTGTATCGATACATGAATTATCACATGTTATGACAGATGAAATAGGACATACACCTAAATTTTGGGATAATATGAAATTTTTATTAAAAGAGGCAAGTAATATAGGTATTTATACAATAGAAAATTATGATATAAATCCAAAAATGTATTGTGGTATGGAAATTAATTCAACCCCTTTAAAGATTTAAATTAATTTTTTATTTTATAAAGTATTTTATATGGAAGATAATAATTTTTTTGATAGTTCTTCTTTGCGACTATCAAAAATAAGAGTAAAATATGTAAATTATCAAAATAAACCATCTGAAAAAAAAATTTCAATATATACCGATGATACATGTAAGGAAGTATTACTTAAATTAGCATCATTAAATTCAAATGTTGTAAGTGATGATATATTTGCATGGTTTAAATTAAATGGAAAAATATATCCGTTTGGATTTTCTTATGAAACAATTGAATTAGATTATCCTTATAAAAATAAGAATATATTAGATAATAGATTTATAGATACAGATGGTAATAGAATATTAATAATAATAGATAAACAACCTCTTCATTTATTAATAGAAAATTTTTCTATAGATACATTATTTTACACAACGATAAATGATTATTTAAAATATTTAAATTTAGATAATAAAAGAGAAATAACTGATAAAATTTGTTTAGAAAAGACAAAATATAATTGTAAAGATTTATATAATGGAAAAATAGTAAAATATTGGCCCTTATTAAATCCTGATAAAATATTTAAAAAACAAACAGATATAGAAAAATTAAAAAATGAAACTATGGCAGTATCAATAATGAATAAACAATCTGAATTAGTTTATTCTGAAAAAAAATATATCACACCCAAAGAATTTGAAACTCAATTATTTTCAGTATCAAATAACGATGAATCAAATATAGTATATTTAGTAAAACTTTTTTCAGATATAAAATTAGGTATTTTTAAAGATATATTAATTCCATTTTCAAAAATAACATTAGATGATTATACTAATCGTTATTGTAAAGTTTTAAAAGATAACATAACTATAACTAATACTCATGATAAAAAATATATAACTCAAAAAAATTTACTCAAATGGTTTAAAAGTCAAATAACATCTTTTTCAGGATCATCATTAACATCCATGGATGAAATAAATTCAGTGATATTTAAATTATTCAAAAATAACCAATATATGTCGATTATAATATATTCTAATGGATTAACGAAATATTTATTTAATGATGTTCATTCAGAAGTTTTAACTCGTGAATATATACATGAAATGATATCTTTAGGAAATAATTTTATAAATAATTTAAATAAAAAAAATATTTTTAGTGAAAAACCCTTACAATTAATAAAAAATAGTTTAGAAGAACAATTTAATTATATGACATGTGAATTAATTTATCCTATAAAAAATTATAAACAAGATATATTAATAAAATTAATTAAAAATATGACATCATTTATTCGTTTTAATAAACAATCTGATACAAAAATAATAGCATCATTTAAAAAAATAAATAATTATGGTCAATCTATTTATAGTGTATTAACCTCATTATATAAATCCAAACGAAATTTAACAAGAGAACAAATAATAAATGAATTAAAACGTATATTTTTAATTAGCGATGATGAAGCAAATGAAGAATATGATAATTGGGATTCAGATGATAATTCACCATTTAAAAGTGGTAAAGATGGAATAGATATTATCTTTGATATAATAGGAACTAATATAAAAGTAGATGTATTAAGTGTAGATAATTATCAGACAATGGAACGTATTTATAAATTTATAAATTTCTTATTAACCTATTATAAAACATATTTAGATACTAAAAAAGATCCAGAAAATTTAATAAAAATAACAACAAATATAGCTATAATTGATAAATTAACTGAAGATGAATTAAAAACTGAACAAGATATAGCACAACAAATTAAAATAGAAGAAGAAATATTAGAAGATTCTATATTAAGTGATCAAGAAACAAAAGAAGAAGAAATAAATAGAGAATTAATTCAACAAACTAAAGATGAATCAGATAAATCTATTGAATCAGATAAATCAGTTAAAAAAGATGAATCAGTTAAACCAGTTAAAAAAGATGAACCAGTTAAACCAGTTAAAAAAGAGGAATCAGTTAAACCAGTTAAAAAAGAGGAATCTGTATCTGAAAGTGATGATGATTTTAGTATGGGACCATTAGATGAATCATCTGGATCATCGGGTGGGGCATTACAAAAGATATATAGAGGAGGATATAATGTAAATAGATATTATTTAGGACGTCTTCAGAAATATGATAATGAATTATTTAAAAATTTCAAAGATTTACCTCGTAAGAATCAATATGCAGTCAAATGTGGTGCAACGATTGGAAGACAACCAATACCAGTAATGAAAAAAGATTTAGAAAGATATAATCAATCAGATGAAGGGATAGGAGTATCTTTTGCTGAAGCAATAAATATTAAGGGACGTAATCCAGATATATATTATATATGTCCTAAATACTGGGATATAAAAGATGAAAAACCTCGTGATCCAACAAGAATTGATGAATTTAGAGATCATATAGTAGATAATAAAATGACAACAAGTCAAAAGAAAAATACAGATAATTATATATTAGTTAGAGATGAAGGTGGATACTGGGAGGAAGCAGGTAATGATATAGAACGTTATAAAATAGATATAATAAAAGGGAGTCATCCTGAAGGATATGATTTACCTTGTTGTAAGGCGCCGAGAAAAGGAGCAAATAAATTTTCTAAAGGATGGGATGTAGATGTATTGATAAATATGAATGGTAGATTTCAATGGAAAAAAGGAACAGTTGTTTCATCAACGAAAAAAACAGTAGTAGTAAGACAAGGTGGTACAATTAAAACATATGATATAGCAGATGTTAGAAGACATAAAAGTAGTAAAACATTAACAAATAATTTTCCATTAGATATAGATACATATGGTCATATAGATCCAATAATAAAACAATTAGTTCATCAAAATATAAATTATCCAGAAGTTCCGAATAATAATATAGGATTAGTAAGGAAGGGTATTTTTAGAAATTCTAATATAGGTGATCATTCATTGTTAGAATCATTGACTGAACAATTTTCAACAAATAATTCATCATCAACAGAATTAAGAAAAAATATAATAGATGATTTAAATAATCTTTATAAACAAAATAAATCTATAATTTTATCTATAGGAGAAGGATCATTTATAAATAAATTTAAAATGACAGATATAAATTTAACTAAAACGGAAAAATTACGTTTTTTAAAAATAGTTAAATCTAACTATCCATTTGTTGAAAGAAATATCAAAAGAATACAAATAAATAAAAAAAAGAAAGGAATACAAACATTATCACCTAATGAATTATTTAAAATATTTTTAAAAGGTGGGTCAACAAAAGAACGATTAATTATTTATAATGAATTAAATATTTATACATCTATCATTAATTTTAAAAGATATATCAATGATTTAAATGAAATTATATTAGATGAATATATTATACCTGTAATAACAACTATTAGTAAATATCCATCCAATACAATAGGAAAACCTATAAATATATCAATAGTAGTCTTTGAAAAGATAAATGAAGATATAATAATAGCTCCTTTAAAATATAAATATGATATATCTGATAATTTAATTTTATTATACAAAGAAAGAAGAAATATGTATGAACCAATATTTTATCGTAAATATTCAGATCATGAAAGTATAATAAATATTAAAGATAAACATAATTTTTATTATGATCAAAATAATGCATTTATGTCAATATTAGAAACTATACATACGAAGTTAAATGAATACAATAATACATTAACAATAAAAGATAATTTATTATCATTAGATGAATTAAAATTAGTATTAATTGAACATGAATTACCTATCATAAATTATGTTTATGATATATATTGTAAAGTTGTATATATAGAAACAATCAATAATGTATTAATACCTATATCGCCAACAGGTATTAAAGATACAATGAATTTAATATTTTTTCCAATAATAGAAAAGAAAAATTATCCAACCTATGATAATGTTATTAATATTTTAAAACAAATAGATACAAAAATACCGAATCATAAATATTTAACAGATTATTCTATATCAGTAATAAATACATCAACCACCAATGTAAATTTAGTAATAAAAGAAATAATATTTGAAAATAATTATTATATACCTATAAAAGATGAATTATATGATTATAAAAAACATAAAATTAATATAATAACCAATGAAAGTTATACATTAATAGATAAATATATAGGATTATTTGATAATTTTATAGATAAACGGAGTGATTATTTAAAAAAAAATGAATATATGAAAAAAATTCAAAATTTATTTTTCCAGAAAGTTTATTTATTAATTAAACATAATTCAAAATTACTAAATCAATTACATCATATAAAATATCATGATATAATATTACGAGTTCATAAATCATCTATGATATATTCAATATTAGATCCTTTAATAAAAAAAGATATCGTTATAATCAATAAAAAAGATATCTTATTTTATGATATAATTGAACAAGATAATAAAATATTAATTCATTCTATAGATGATAAAGATGCGAATATAATTTATTATAAATTATTAAAATTATTTATAGAATGTTTTATAAATTATAGTCAGAAAGATTATATTAGATTTCTTCAATTAGATATAAGTTTAGTTAATTTAAAATCATTATTATCTGAAAATGAGTTATTATTTTCATATATAGATATAATTAATGATAATTATTTAGAATATTTTATTCGTCATAGTAAATATATTCGTAATTACGCGATATATGGACATAGTATTCCGGTAGCGAAATTAAGACAAATAAATAAATTAAAAGAAAAAGTTAAACAATCAATAAAAGGAGAATTTACTAAACAATATCCTCAAATAATTCATAAATTATTTGGTCGCAAATTAAATTTAATGACTTATAAAAATGATTTATATTCAGAAAAACAAGTAATATATTTAGTATTAAATGAATTATTCAGTGATGAAGAAATATCATTTGATTTAATAAATTCTATGATAGAAAATGATAAATTAATGAAAGATGATTTACAAAATTTATCAGATTATTTTAAAATAAGTATATGTTTAATAGCAAAGGATATAACTAAAAAATTTCAACATGATATAATTGTAACTCATTATCGTAAAATGTCAGATGAAATAATGATAGTATTTTATCAAACAGATAATACTTTAATTCATATTAAAAAGAAAGATAGTGAATTTATATTAGATAATTTATCTAAAAATTATATAAATTAAATTTTTTTAATCATAGATCTATATTATATTATATATTACTGAATAACTTTTAGGAGGATTACTTAAGGGTAATTCAATATCAGGGATAGTCCAAAAATCTGAAGGAGAGAGTAAAGTGGTTGATGAAGTTGTTTTTAAACCAGATAAACTAAATTTTATTTTACCAGAATCTTCTAATAAATATAATTGCATAATAGTAATTTCATCAAGATTATGATTATCCACAGTACTATAATTCATATTAACTATTCCACCTTCATCTATTTTAATTTTATTAGGAAGATGTGTGAATGTCATACCTGATGGCGGTGATAATGGTGTTATTATACTATTTATTTGGTCATATGGACGATATCCTGTCCAAAATATATCGATAACAGGTGGTGTTGGATCAGAAGGATCACCTAAAATAAATTGTTTAATATTTGTTATAGGTGGAGTTGTTGGTATATTAGAGGTATCTGATCTTGAGTCTGATAATTGATAATTATAAAATTGACTTGCTGAAATCAAAGGATTACTTGTAGATATACCAGATCCAAGCCCAGATGAAGGTGGAGGACTTGTAATATTTAAATTATATATATAGGGTATTTCTAAAGATGTAGAAGTTCCACTATTAGAAGATATACTATATATATTTTTAATATCCCATGAATTAATTTTTTTAAGTTTAATAGTACAAGGATAAAATTTAATAGATGGAGATAATTCAATATGATCACCAATAATAACTTCTATGGAAACTTTATTGTTATCTGGCACTGTACTTGGCATTTTTTTTAATAAATAGCAACCATTATCTTGCGGTATAGTTGATGATATAACAGGTGATATAGGAAATTTAACACCATAATCATCACAAATATCTTGATTTTCGATACATAATTCTCGGCAACTATTTATTAAATGAGGAACAGGTAATGTTGAAATAACATTGGTATTTGGAGTAGTTGTTGGTGATGTATAGGGAATAAATGTAGAAGGTGTAATCGATACAGTAGAAGTAACATCACTTGAAACACCTGAAACAATATCACAAGAATTATAATGATCACACATATTAGGTGGATCAGATGGTGGAGTAGGTTGTTGTTGTAATAATGTATATTGAGGAATATTTAAATTATCGTCAGTATTTAAATTATTGGCTGTATTTAAATTATTGTTATTCGCGATAGTAGAATAATTATCTATAGATGTTAAATCTCTTTTAAATAGCATTATATTATTAACCTTTTCAGACTCAATACATCCGGTAGGTTGTAAAATAACCGGAGAACCTTGTAAACTACTGGTAGGAAAACAAAAACTTTTAACTTCTCCTATATAATCATTATGATTACCTGTATCAGTAATTCCTTTACATTCAATATATTGATCAAATAAAGTAGTAGATATATTATTTGAAAGAGTCTGTGTTGGAGGATTTTTTTGATATTTGGGAGATAATACAGGTAATTGACATGTCATTTCAGTTTTTTTAGAACATGTTGAATCACTTGAATTCCAATCACATAAAGGATGAGATATACAATCATTTTCTAATTTATTACTACATATACTTACGCAAGATGAATTTAAATATTGACAATCATCATTACAATCATCTTGTGATCTACCAGAACAATCGGTAGTTAAATCATTTTGATAAGTAGAAGGAATAGGTATATAATGATATTGAATACCCAAAGAAGTATTATCATAACTATTAGGTTTTACATCAACAAGACATTTATTTGTAATAATATTATTATTATTAATTGTTTTTAAAGAACATTGTTTAAATTTTTCACAATTAGTAACATTTTGTTTACATAATTCATTGGTCAACATATTATGTTGAGAATCAATTGAGGAAGGTATAGTAGAACCTGATATAATCGTATTAATACCAGCAGGAGGAGAAGATGAATTATAATTAATATA
>MDSZ01101511.1_pt1 | contig 11993 bp, 15 predicted proteins | sample 811201 | NCBI WGS metagenome assembly MDSZ01 (sample SAMN05326647, study PRJNA326480) | marine metagenome | isolation source: seawater | place: Indian Ocean: North | collected 2010
CGAATTTTGTTTTTGGACATTTTTAAAAATGTCCAATTTTGAATTTCTCAAAAAAGTTTTTTCAAGAGTTGACCAAATTTGGGAGTTGTGACTGAAATGCTGTAAAAGAGAGAAAAGGAGAGGAAAAGTTGTGACTGAAGCAAAAAATGTATTTCGGACAATATCGGCATTTTTAATGTCATCATATTTTAGGAAATGATTACAAATGTTGATGCAGAAAATGCCAAATTATTTATATGTGTGAAATGTGACTTTAAATGCTCTAAATTAAGTAATTATAATAAGCATTTAACCACAGCAAAACATAAAAGGATTACAAATGATGACCAAAAAAATGCCAAAAATAAAACAGAGTATATATGCAGTTGTGGTAGAGAATTTGGTTACAGACAAACACTACATCGTCATAAGAAAACGTGTAATGGAGCACCACCCTCAACAGTGGCTAAAAAGTCTACACCAACAACTGTATTTAATAATGAAGAATTATTGAATGTTATTGCAAAACAACAGGAAGAAACAACAGAATTAAAAAAACTTCTTATTGAACAACAAGAGAATCATTTCAAGCAAATGCAGGAACAAATGAAAGAGCAGCAAGAGGAACATAACAAACAAATTCAAGAACTTATACCACAATTACAGCAAGTAACAAACATCAGTAATAACTGTAATAATACTACAAACAACAATAGATTCAATCTCAACTTCTTCCTCAATGAGCAGTGCAAAGATGCTATTTCCATACAAAACTTCATTGAGAACCTTAATATTGGTATACCTGAACTGGAACATATGGGCAATGTCGGATACGTCAAAGGAATGATGTCCATATTCAGTAACACTTTAGGAGCGATGGATATTTATAAGCGACCATTGCATTGTACAGATCTAAAGCGAGAAACCTTGTACATCAAACAAGGCAATACCTGGAAGAAAGACACGGAAGATAAGACAGAATTAAAGAAGCTCATTAAAACAGTGGAATACAAGAACTACGGCTCATTAAGACTGTGGGAGCGAGAACATCCTGAAGCATTCGAATGTGATACACAAGATAATATAGACTATATGAGAATCTCCAATGAATCATTAGGAGGATTTGATTCTACAGATGCAATCAAACTTGGCAAAATAATGAAACACGTAGTAAGGGAAGTCTATATCAAGTAATCTAAAACAACCAACTTTTATGTCCCCATATAGTATAATATGCCAGCCGAATCAAGAACAATGAAAAGACATCAAACAAATCAATCAGGAACACCAAAGAAATTGCGTTTAACACCCAATGCATCTTCCGTGTCAAAACGTAAAACTCAAAAAAGCAAGTCATCAAGTCCAACAAAAAAGATGAAAATGACCCAATCAGTATCCAAGAGAAGAGGTAAACCAATGGCAAAAACCCCAAGTAAACAAGCCAAAATACCAATGAATAAAACAAGAAAACAAAGAATATACAAGAATCGCGCAAAAGAATCCGCGTGCAGAGGTAAAAAACCATATGCTTGTGTTGCTACACCAGGGTGTAAATTAGCCACAGGAAAAAAGCGAACATTTTGTAGAAAAGACCATAATGTCAAAATATAGAATAAATATTTATTAAATATGTATAAATATTTGTTAGGTAAACAGTGTATAATGGAAGATACATCAGGAAATGACATAGAAGAGTGTAAAGCATACAAAATAATGGCAGAAAGCAAAAAGGCAACATATCAAACAGAACAATGGAACAATTTTCTATCCAATGGGAAAAGAGTGACATTCGAAATAACCACATTTTTTAGATGGGGAACATTTTTTGTAGAATTGAATGAAAAAGAAAAAGAAGAACTATTGAAAAAAGATGAAATTGTGATAAATGATCTTCCTGGTGCTAGTTGTGACGAATTATGGGATGGTTGTGACCGATATGAAGAAATCGTAAATGAAGATAAATATGACGAACAAGAGAAAAAAGAAATACATAAGTTACTGTATTGTCAGGAAGATGACGAGGACTATGATAGCGAAGAAGAATATTGTTTAGATGAAGATTTATTAGAACAAAACGGTTGGTCAATGGATGACACTATTTATGGATTCAGTTGTGGCTGCACCATAGAGGAAATATAGCAAGAGTAATCCACCAAAAAATTAGAACATTGTAGAAATTAATTTTAATTGAAACTGTTGACTTCGTACATCTTTGTATATCCTATATCCTGACGATTTTCTAAGAGAGTCCCGCCACACGGGTTTCGTACGGTGCTATGCCACGGAAACCTATGTAAACCTCGCATACGCATATGCTTATTACAACTATGTCGCACCTCTCAAAGAATCTCTGCGGAAATAAGGCGTAGAAAGAACACCGACTGAACCGTCGTGAGACAGTAACACATTACATCTAAGAATCAATCCATTAATTTCATATTGTAATTTGATAATCGTATTGTGATTTTCATAGGTATACTATTACAGACACACCACATATACACACTCCTACCATTACACAACCATTACAAATCTATTATAGAAATACCACTATACGTCACATTGATTATTCAATTACTTGTTCTCAAGGTACACAAGGTGTAGAAAATTTCATGAATAAATACTAAAGGGAATTTTTAATAATTGTAAAGCAAAATATGATGAATTAAACATAATTACGTTGAAACAATGTAAAAATAAGACATTAAGGATGTATAAACAGCAATATTAGTAATAGTCCGTTATATAAACATTCATCTAACATTCATCTAACATTCATTAAAAGTTGTTTTGGATTCATATCGTAAGATTTACCATATGACATCAATATTTCCGTTCCTGGGTGAATATTTTGTGAGGCTACAACTCTTGCAACCTTGTTACGTTTGTCCACCACAAGTTTAGCGTTTGATCTACAAGCTTTACCATTAATGAAACAGTTGAGAGGACTATTGATGTAGTTGGCGCAACATTTATTAGAAGGAGTTATGAATTTCCCTCCACCAAGGTCAATGCACCAAAATCCGCGGTTCTTATTGGCATATTGCTCTCGTTGTTGTTGGGAAATTATTTTACCTTGAAACCGGCAAATCTCATCTTTTCTTTTAAAAGATTTTCCAGCAAAACATCCAATACCAGTAGAATCAAATAATGAAGATTCCAGTTTACTATAGGCGAGTATTAGTCCCAAAGACTTTCCTTGTAAAACAGCAGTCTCATCTATAGATTCATTTGATAAGGAAATATCAAGATTGAATTTAGCAATAATATCGTCCGTAGTTAGAAGCGTTTTGTCAACAGGATAATTATATGTAGGTATTAAAAAGGGGTTACCCAATTCATACTCAGCAAAGGACAATAACGCGGTATTTATTTTGGTAATATAAATGTGCAAATGTTGAGAAATTTCAATAACATCGTACCATATATTTTTACCATTATTCAATTTCACATTTTGCATATCTATGTGTTTGAAGTCAATCATAGAAGAATCCAAATTGAAGTTAATTTTCAAACATTGGAAGTTAAACCTCAACATATAAACAATAAACCGATTTTGTATAAATTTCCATATTTCTAAAATAATACCACAAAATTGAGACGAACTAATGTTTGGAACTACAAAATTATCGACAGTCATAGAGTCCGATTTTATATATATAGTAAAAACACCGACACAATCGTTATCATTCATAATAATAACAAGATAATCCGGTACTTTTTGTTGTAGTTTTGCAATAAACAAATTATAAATAAAATCTACCGGTAATATTTTCCCTACTTCATTAATAATGTTGATATTGATGTTTTTATATATATCTTGAGCATAAAAGCATTTTAAATGCATTTTAGGATGAATGTATTAATAAGTTTTAGAAATTGGTGAAACTATTAGGAACGGCTATTATCTCTCCGACGTAAGTATATGTTCCAATGTTGTAGTATTGGAATTATTGGTGGAGAATGAGATGCAGTTTCGTGAAAAGTATCCAAAACATATTTTTGGTAATACAAGGATTATTGCATTATGACACCAACATTATGTGAAATTGACTTTGTTAGTTGGGAGACATTTATTGATCAACCAAATTTAATTACCGAATTAGATGAGCTTTTAAAAAGTAGTTTCTCAGATTGTCCAAAACATTTGTTTACAGATTTTTTAACAGGTGAATATGACGATAAACCTGATGTGACAGCCATTTTTTATAGAGATAGAAAAATTGCAGGAATGGGCACATTATTTATTAAAGGAAATCAGATTATTTTGGAAAATTTGTGTGTAAAGTCACCAAGAAGTGGTGATTTTGCATATTTTTTGAGAACATTGATTCAAACAATTGTATACGGGGAAAATAGTATATCTACATTGATGGCGGTAATGAATAAACGAAAGAAAAATCAAGATAATTATTACATTGTCTCATATGTGGATATTGAAGCACGTAATTGTGAACATTTGAGAGGTATTAATACAATGTGTAATATAAATGACGTTTATGTATGTAATTATTTTGAAAAAGAAAAGGGCTATGATAAACGAAATTTTCCTTATTTAGATATGAAATGGGAACCCGAATATTATGATTATGCATTCGTAGTACGTGTGAAAGAAGGTGAAATAGTACCGAGATTAGAAAAACATATTGATAATGAAATATATTCAAGAATGTTATTCACGAATCCGAATGGCACAGCAAGAAAAAGTCCAAATAAAATATTAACTTCAAGTCCTACAGATTCAAGCTCTTCATCATCAAATCGCAAACCTGGTCAAGGTGGTCGTAGAAAAATGGTAAATAGTAAATATTCGGTGCCACCAAAACGTTCCCAATCACCTAATAGAACTACTACGCCACAAAATTCGCCAATGGTTGTCACAAGAAGCACCCCTCAAAGTACAAGGTCTGCACAAAGTAATCTGAATAGAACACCAGATGGTAGATTCAGTAGCCCAGATAAACGTCCTGAGACACCAACATCAAGTAGTAGTTCAGCTAGGAAAAAACATAGAAGGTAAATAACAATGTGTGTTTTGAAAGTATTTTGACAATTTTATAAGGTCTATTCGCTAATAATACCTATTTTTACTCCTATCACATTTTAATATATCTTTTAGTCTAGGATTACTTTGGTTTTTTTCACCAACAATTTAAAATACTTAATATTTATTGCTTAAATCATTCCTTCCAAATTTTCTATCTCAAAAATATTATTGTCATCAATAATTCCCAAAATTACTCCTAACATAGTATCATGAACCATTGCTGTTTCATCGCCAAAATCACATCTTGATTTTGTTACATATCTAGTTGCAAATGACATAATTTTCTCAATAGAACCATCATAATCACTTTGTTGAATTTGCACGCAAAAATTGTGGAAAATGGCAGGAAGTTTAATTGGAGTAGTATACAGGTATTGTACCGCGACAAATCTCCAAAAATCATCTTTATAATCTTCATCATCTCCTAATATTTCATCAAATACACTTAAATTAAACATTTCTTGCAAGGATTCAATACATTGTTCGTTTAAATCCATAAATAGATTTTCATTACGATTTGAAATAGAAAGTCCTGTTCGTGCTTCAAGTGTCATTAAATCATTAATATTATTTTTGTCACACGTTTCGAAAAAGGTCTTCATATGGTAAGCAAATTTATCACTCCAATGGTCGTGGTCTGTTTTATCCTTTTTAGTAACTTTCACCTCTTTCATATTCTTGTAGTCCTTTGGAGGATTATTTTTAATAATTTCATTTAATATTTCTTGTGACTTCAATTTTTTTACAAAATCAGCTTTTGTTTTAGCATCTTTGATTGAAATGTCATCTACTTCTGTTAACTGTAATAAGCGACAGATTATATATGGAGCTAACAAATCAAATTCTGGAAGTGTATCGTTTTGAGCGAAATTTTTGTTATCAACCAAAGTATCATCAAGATAATCTTCAATTACTTCGCGACAATCAGAAAGATAAAACGATACAACATCATCTAATGCATTGATTTCTTTTAATGTATCGAATACGAAACAGAGTGACGATGTATCTATTTTTGGGTCATAACTACATTCTATATCTTCTAATGTAGCATTCCATTCTTTCAAATCCTTTGTTTTCTTTTGTTTGATTTTTTTCAACAATCCTTCTACATACTTCGAAACCTTAGTCGTTTCTGAGTCAATAACGACAGATTTGGATGCTGTAGTCTTCCCTTTGGTTGTTGTAGCTTTTTTTGCAGACTTCTTCGGAGGCATTTTTTGAATAATATCCTTATTTTAAATATCTTCGCAACCACAAAAAATTTTAGCGATAAATCTGAAAATCCTAATATATCTAAATTTTGCAAAATTGCATACACATTACCTATGCCACCAAAAACAGGTACGTTGATATCATATTTATTATTGCAATTAAGAAGTTATTACAAAATATTTCATTTTTACTCATTTTATGTATAGTAAGAGACAAAGTTTTTTCTTTATTCGATGGTTCCGTATCTTTGGTGGTAAAACGCCCTGTGAGTGGAGGTTTCGAAGAAACTAAGTGTAGTGGTACTGATACTATACTAACTGCTTGGAATGTCCAAGAAAATATGAAAAGAGTTTATGGTTTTGATAAAGGAACCGAAATTAAAACAGCTTTAAAATTTCTTCGAGAAGATGGACTTATTAAGAGTGAAGGTACAGAAAAGTTTTCCTATATTAAACCTAAACCAAAACCAGTGAAAAAACCTAAAGCAGTGAAAGCGGTTACAACTGCCAAAGGTAAGAAAACTACCAAAAAAGGTGCAAAAGATAAAAGTCCATTTTCTGAAAGAGAACAAGGATTTGAGCTTGCATATTCAACCGCAGTTTATCATATTGTAAATGATTGGTACCACGAAGATGACGGTTCCAATGATTTTGATGCTCTTGGAAGACGTCAAACAATTAAGGCGGGTGACTGGAAAGTAATTTATCAACCACCAGCCAATGCAGAATGTGAATATGTTAGAATCGCGCATGTATTAATATTACCACCGAAAGGACAGACTATTACCAAAACTATGATCACCAAGGTTAAACAACACGTTGATGAGAAATTAATTTCTGATCTGAAAAATGCACGCAAAGATTGCGGTGGGAAATGGTTGAAAAAATATTCAAAAGAAAATACAGAATCCAAAGAATTTAATCAGGAATTTGCAAACCAAGTTTTAGGCTTCCACGACTATGGAATCAAATTAGACTCTACAAAAATGGCCAAAATACAATTTCGTCCAAGTGAGAGAGGTGGTTGGATTCCAAAAGAAATCGCAACTATTGTTGGAGAATTTGACGACGAAGATTACAAAAATAAATGCGAACGTATAAAGGGCATGTAATGGTTATTATCATTGTTTTCTTAAGGAAAAAAATATAGGTGCTTAAGTTTTAATAAAATAATTATACAATTTATTCATGATAATACAGTGGTTTCGCCAAATGTCTGCCACGATGACCTTTTTTCTTAGAGTGGAAATAATCACTATATGCTTGAAGTGGGTCAGGGTGATATATTCCCCAACATTCAGTACAACCTTCTTTTTTCTGTTCCTCAGTAAACTTTGAACGAATGATGTCCGGATAAAATGGTATTTTTCGCACATTTGGTTCATTATTTGAAGAATCTACAACCTTCAAATAATCAAACGGTCTACGACAACAAGGACATTTTACATTAGCAGAACGCAATCTTGACACGTATGCATAATGACCGACACATTCTGGATAACACATTGTATGAGATGAATTGCAATCATATGGATAACATATTACTTTTGGTTTCTCTTGACAAATACAGCATACATTATTGTCATCAGGAGAAGCAATATTTTGTTGTTCGATAGACAATAAATTATCAGATGGTTCTTCAAGAATTTCGCCATCTTCAATAGAGTTATCGTCATCCTCGCAAGTAATGTCACTATGAATAGAAATAACCTCTTGTTTGATCGAATCATGACTCACTTCTATTTGTGGTAGTGGTAGTGGTAGTGGAATTTTAACAATTTTCACATTGAAATTCCGACTTCGAGAAAAATCAGACGAATTCCCTGTACTATGAAGTAAATAATGTATTTCTTCCAGGGTTAAACACTGATCAATATTCAAATGGATAGATGCCATGATTTTCAAAACCTGCTTTAAATAATTTTGTTTGTTTGAATAATATAGATAGAAAATACCACAACTGGAATTTTATTTCAAATTTTTTTATAAAACCCCCTTAAGCTCAATAAAACTTAAAAATAATCAGTTTCAACCGGTAAAAAAACCAAATAATGATAAATTAGGTTTGAAATTACTTATTATGTTGCCGTCGTTTGTAATTATAGGGAATACGAAGTACCATATGCAATGTAGAATCTTTCAAAATATTATAATCTGACAAAGTACGGTCATTTTCCAAATATTTTGTTGCAAAAACTACTTGTTGCTGATAAGGTGGTACACCTTCCTTATCATAAATCTTGTATTTCACATTCCTAATAGTATCGAAACCATCAACATCAATTGTTATGGTTTTACCAACGAGATTTTTTACAAAAAGTTTCATTATTGATTAAAATTACTTATACTATGAAATAGCCACAACGAAACTTTTATTTCAAATTTTTTTATCAAACCCCATCAAGCTCCAATAAAAAATCATATAATGACACTATTCAATTATTCTAAGCATTTTTGTCGTCTGTATATTGACCTACTTTTAAATTCTTCAACTTATTAGGTAGAAATGTGACAAAACTTGTCATTATAATTCCAATCAAATGAAACCACAAATGTTCTACTATATTTGTTGTAACATATCCTGCCCAGTTGAGTAGTTTACACCAAGGGCTACCAATAGTTATGGATGCACGAAGCCAAGACGATGGTTCAATGATACTTAATCCACAAGTGTTCCCATATAGACGTATCAAAGTACCCCCGCCAAAAACTGCTGCCAAAAGCACCAGTACGTAAGTCATCCAAGATGTTTTCAGTATTCCTTGAATCCATTTATAAGAATCAAAGTGAAATGTATTCTTTTCATACGTAGACATCATAGTGAATCAATATTAATATTTGTTTTATGTATTTTTTGATATTGGATATTGAAATACTACAACTGGAATTTTATTTCAAATTTTTTTTACAAACCCCCTTAAGCTCAATAAAACTTAAAAATAATTTGTTTGAACCAGTAAAAAAACCAGGTAATAATAATTTTGATGGTTTTTCTATTGTTTATTTATTTGCCATTATTTTTTCCAGGTCACAAGCACAATCAATATGTAAACTTTCATTTACCCATTTCCCTACTAAATCATTTGGTTCATACCGGTCGTAGACATTACAATCTTCATCCAATAAATACTCTTTTCCTTTCCATTCAATCACTTTACAAGAAATGCTTTCATAATCTGAATCACTTGTGTCACTATCACTAAAATAACTTCCTTTTGGTTCATCTATCATTTCATACGGATTCATTTCTTCAAGAATTTCCACATTTGGATCGTGTGGTGGAGTTAAAGGATGCTTTCGCGGACGTCCACGTTTTCTTCGTACTTCAGGAGGTAGTACATTTAATTTTCCTTCCTTTGGTGAAATTGGAGGGGTAACTGGTGGATTTTCATCGAATACATAATCACTATTTTTTTTATTTTTCATCGGGGTTTTCTTCTTTCTCCTGCGCGTTAGGTTTGTTTTCTCTTTTACTAACTTGCTGCGATCGAGAACAATAATTGGTTCTTTTATGTTGGACTTTCCAACAAAATTACACAGCTCATCATATTCAATATCATATTCTTTGGATATTCTTTTACAAACTTTTCGTAAGTAAGTAGAAAAGATTAAATTCATAACCTTCAAATCCGTTTCATCAAATGAGTCAACTGTAGAATACATTACATTATGTGGATGTACTGATTGAAATAAGTTCTGATGCTTCGCGGGCATAATTGTATTTAGTTTTATGTTTTGTGTGATTATTCTTGAAGTCACCACAACTAGATTTTTCTTTCAAATTTTTTTTGCAAACCCCGCTAAGCTCCCTTGTGTCGGTTATTGTATGTATGACAATTTTCTATCCACCGCACAAAATCTTTTCGTATAATACTACAAGATCTTTCGTGTTTCGTGATAATATGTCTGAATTCCAATCCGATGCTGAATTAAACAAAGCTGTAGCTGATCTTGTTATTGACGATGCAGAACAACAGCAAAACTTGGAGAAAAAAGTATCAAAAACAACAACACAAAAACTTCTTTTGAATGCGGTAAAACAATGGGAAAAAACCATATTAAAACAATATTTAGGAGATCAAAGTGACGCACCTGGTGAAGTAATTTGTTGTAATATGAATGATTTGGACAGTGATCCAAGAAATTTGGTATTGTTTTGTGGTATTAATCCAGGACAAGCTCCTGAAAAAAATCCTTATACTATTAAACAAAATATTAAACATTTAAATTCCGAGTTACCAGTGGAAAATAGATGGTATTGGTGGAATACTTATTGCAGAAACCCCGGTATCATTATGACAAAGTTATTTCCGGAACGTTTCACTTACAAAGGAGAAACAAAAGAAGAACCAATGACAGAAGATATACGTAAACAAGTACTTTACACAAATAGTTCCTTTTTCAGAACTGTTGACCAAAAAGGTGTTACATCAGATCATTTAGCTATAAGTTCTCCACTATTAATGCAGATGGTGAATATGGTGAAATTCCCCATTATTGCATTTGGAAATGTTCCTGCCAGTCAAATTGCAAAATTATACAGTATGTATCAAATTGCGGAATATCCATCTGGTTGGAGCGACTGGAAAATTCGTTTTGACAAAAATCATAACAATATTAGAATGATTCAAGTGCCACATTTTCAGTTTATGTGGGCTATTAAAACACCTGAAGAAACTTGGGATGCTATTAGAAGTTTTTTTTTATAAATGATCAAAGAAAAATATAATGTTCTTGAAATTGTGAAATGTAATTTACATCCAAATTTGTATCAGAGTCTAATATAGTATATTTTTCTGATAAAATGAAGTCTCGAATGAAGTTTTTTGTTAGTTTTTGCGTTCTAACTATGGCTTTCAAACTAACACCAGAGTATTTTACTATTCTTTCAAGTTCAGCTATGCTATATTTGTACTTCAAAATCTCGCAACTTAGACAAGATAAGGAATATTCATCCATTGCTAACACATTAGGTTTCATTATTTAGAATTAAAAAATAAAAACAAGAATTATTTCAAATTTTATCATAAAAAAGATTAATTTATTATAACATAAAACAATTTATATTTAATGACACTTTCACTTCCTCAATCACTTTCTCAATCACTTTCTCAATCACTATCATAATTACTATCAGAATTACTTATTATTCTCAATCACAATTTATCTAAAATGAATAATATAGCTATTTCTTAAACTATTAAGCATTTGACTATTGATACCCCAACATTCCCTTGCTATATAACAACTCAATAATTTTTCATCAATACTCTGTATTGCTGCCATATCACCGATATCATTTATTACCCTTTTCAATAGTTTATAATGTTTGGGCTTACAATACTTTTCATAATCAAGATAATCAGCTATTAAATCTACCAATTCACAAGGTAAAGTTGGTATGTTTTTGTAATCTATTTTTTTTATCATTTTTGTAATATTTAAAATGATAAAAATACATATTATTTAAATCAATTTTTAACATAATATATTGTGATTTGTGATCTTTGCATATTGATTATAATTATTTAACGTACATATTGTTTCACTTCTACATTTCCAAGTGAACCAAATATTTCTTTAATAGTTTGTACATTATCTAATTTTTTACTACTACAAGTAAATAAATCCATTTTTAATGTATTATATTCTGGCCAACTATGTAATGATAAATGACTTTCACTTAGTAAGTATACTAATGTATATCCATGTGGTTGAAATGCGTGTTCATTTACTCCAAGAGTTTTCATTTGAAA